>WNGN01000680.1_pt1 | contig 25526 bp, 24 predicted proteins | sample 5400561 | NCBI WGS metagenome assembly WNGN01 (sample SAMN13153379, study PRJNA577476) | soil metagenome | isolation source: 115 cm soil or saprolite under Garry oak tree replicate 2 | place: USA:California | collected 2016-06-15 | reverse complement strand
AGGCTCCGTTCGTACCAGAACATGCTGACGGCGATGCCCACGAAGACGGCGGTTTGCAGGACGAGTACGCTAACTCCCAGTGTGACCATCGGATCCTCTCCGAACGAGTTCCTCGACGAGACCGTAGCCGACCGATGTGACCATGTTTCCGCATGCGAGGACCGCGCCGCCGGCGGGGGCGCGGGCATCCACCGCCTCGAGGATTTCGTGCGCGGTGGCGTCTTCCATTTCGGACAGTTGTTCGCGCGGATAGCCGCAGCGGACCGCCTCACGGACGAACGCTTTCGTGTGCCGGCCCGTCACGATGACGGACCGAAACTCCAGGTCGCGGGTCATCGCCCGCGCGAACTCGACGCTCCGAGGTGCGCGATCGTCTCGGCTGTTGAACAACCCGACGAGCGGTCCTCCATCCAACTTCTTCCGACGGATCAGTTCCCGTCGCAATTCCATGAGCGAGTCGACATCGTTTACGCCGAGCGCGCATACGAACGTGTAGACGCCAGCGTGGTTCTGCCGCTCGAAGAGCTGCACGGTCCCGTAGTCCGGCGTTGAGTGCAACATCCCCTCCACGGCGCGCGCTCGATCGAGTCCGAGGACCTCACACACGCCGAGGGCGAGGGCCACGTTTTCTTTGAACGTGATGTACGGGAACGACTCGAGGAGGGAGTCGGAGACTCCGTCAGGAGAAACCGCGACGAGGCTGGCGTGGCGTTTTTCCGCTTCGTCCCGCAGCGTGGGAAGCAATCGCTGTTCCGCGGTGATGACCGTCCCGTTCCTCGGAATCACGTCGCTCAGGGTCCTGGCACCGGTCCCGAGGTCCGGTCCGATGACTTCCAGGTGATCCCGCCGAACGTTCGTGATCACGGCTAGGGTGGCCCGGATCAGGGTTTCCTGGGAGACGCGACGGAGTTCTGGATCGACGGCCATGCATTCAATCACGATGGCTTGCGCGTGCTGCTCCTTCGCCAATCGCACGATGTCCTTCTGTTCCCGCAGGTTCGCGGTCGGCGTCGGCGGACGCTCGAGGACGGTCTCCTTGCCTGCGGCGTCGATGAGGACCGGCATCTTCCCGGTCGTCTTCACGACGACCCGGAGTCCGTTCGCTCGGAGCGCAGCCCCGATGAGACGACACGTGCCGGTCTTCCCGCGGCTTCCGTCGACATGAATCCGGATCGGGATCGACTCGAGGCGATCCGTGTGGCGCCTCCATTCTCGGACCCCGAGAAAACCCACGGCCGCCCAGACGGCGGCGATACCGATGAGAAGCGGAGCCCAACCCCATAGAACGACCAAGCCAGTCCAGTTGGACGGCATCAGGAATCGCGACGCGACCGCGAGGATTGCGAGCGGAGCCCAGATCAGAAGCCGCCACGCGCCGGCGTATCGGTCGGGAGTCGATTCCAGGCGCCCCATGTCCTGTTCCCCTCCTAGAAACCCTGGGGTAATGGGTCTATGCCGAATTTCAATCTCCAGACGCAAGATAAAGGTTCTTGGACGGTCCTCGACGCAAACAATATTCTCTGATATGAGAACGTTTTTGGATCGCACACGGCGCTCGTCGGAGGTCGGTGCGAATCGCCTTATAGTTTCACGCCGATTACTGTATCGGGAGCGGGGCGGTGGAGGGGAGTCGGAGACTCCAATCGATCTCCAATCTGTGGAAGGCACCCCGGGTCCTCCTTCTCATCGGCGGCGTCCTTTTTCTCTCCGGACAAGGGTTCCTCGCGGGATCGTTCTTGCAGGGGACACAGGGCACCGTCGCGACGATTCCGGCGGGACCCGCGTGGTTCTATGTGTACGAAATCAAGGTGCTCGGGAGCGGCCGCATGTCCGGGCAATTCGCCGATCTCGCCGGCGACGTTGTGAACCTCTACGTGTTCGGCGAGAGACAGTACGAAGTGTATGCGTTCATCGGCTTGGGCCGGAGTCTATTCTCTGCGAACGGCTCCTCCGGTTCTTTCGCGATCGATCTCCCGGCTTCCGGAACCTACTACCTGGTCTTCGCGCACGGCGCCGGCTCCGAGGACTCGGCGCAGGACGTCCGCGTGTCGTATCGGGTCGCGGGAATCGAGCCCGAGTTCATGGGCGTCGGGGTCCCGCTGATTGCAATCGGGATCGCCGCCGTCAGCCTCGGGTTGTGGCGGCGTGATCGGCAAGCGAGAGGTCGCATCGACGATTCGCGGTGAAGACCAAGTTCATTCGAGTACTGTCACACCCACGTCAAAGAAATCATCGACGAGGAGCCGCCGGAGTACTCACGTTCCGAGTTCGCGGACGAATCTCATTATATTCCGGGAGGGCATAGGCCGCGCTCGGGTGTCGGAAGCTTCCCTCGAACGCCTGCGGAAGTTCTTGCTCCCCCTCGAGCTCGCGGAGGCGGAGTTGAAGGCGAAGCCGGCCGCGGCCGTGATGGCCATCCTTCATGATGGTCCACGAGGTCTCGAGGTGCTCCTGGGCGAGCGGACGAAACGCGAAGGCGATCCGTGGTCCGGGCAGATCGGCCTCCCGGGCGGACGCCATCGGGACGAGGATCCGACGATGCTCGCGACCGCGCTCCGGGAGACGAAAGAGGAGGTCGGGATCGACCTGGAGGGTCGGGCCGAGATCCTCGGTCACATGCCGCCCCGGGCACCCGGCAACAAGCCGGAGGTGCTCGTCGTACCATACGTCGCGCTGTCGACCGAGCACAGCGAGGCGACCCCCGTGCCCGAAATGGCCTCCGTGTTCTGGGTCCCCCTGGAGGCCTTGCCCGCGACCCACGGCACCTCGACCGTCACGACGATCCTCGGCGAGTTGAGCGTCCCCGCCTTCACTTACGAGGGACGACTCATCTGGGGCTTCACGTATCGGATCCTCGAGGAGCTGCTCGTCTTCGTCGGGCTCAGCGCCTGAGGCGCGGATCCCGCGGCGGGCTCGGGTCGTGGAGGAGCCGCTCCAGCAGATCCGGGTCGTCGATGGCCGCGACGAGGTCATCGCCGGAGACATTCTCAAAGTCCCGCGTCGGTGCCGCGACGCCATCTCGAGAAACCGCCTTCGAGGCACGCACCGATAAATGCGCTGCGTCGACGGCCCGGCGGAGGGCCACCGCGGAGACGACTTCTTTCTTCGAGGGCTTCGGCGTCAGCTCGATCCGGTGGTGGGCTTCGAGTCCCGCGGCGGTCAGGTTGTCGAGGCGCTGACCGCATTCCGGGCATCGCACGGATCCGGATCGGATTCGGGTGGGCCGCATTCCCGCGGCGATGATGAGCATCCGCAGGAACAGGTAGATGACGATCGTCGCAAGGAAGTAGGCCTCGATGGGCGCGTTCGAGAAGGCGAACGGTCCGCTCAGGTACAGGTTCTGATGATTCATGAAGATGAATGATGCGAGTCCCGCCAGACTAACAATCGCCAGTTCGCGTGCCGCCGAGCGTCGCTCGCGGGTCCGGAAGCTCGTCAACGGATTCCCTCCGATTGGGCCGACCTTCGCAAGGAATCTGGCCCTCCTCGGACAACGCACGACCTCGGGGAGGATATACCTTTGGACGAAGGCCGGGCGGATATCAAAAATGAGAAGGAGGGGATGAAGTATATCCGATTCCCCGGTAGGAGTGGTGCGAGTCGGTGGCGAATCGATGAGACCGATGACCCTTGCGATCATCTTCGGAGGCTTCTTCGCGGCCGTCGCCTATTTCGCATGGACGTTCGCGGCGGGCCTGCCGCCCCCGGGCTGGTTCCCTGCGGACATCACACGCTGGATCTACACGACGTACATGCTCGTCGCGGCGGTCTTCCTCGTGGGACTGGGCGGGCTCGCCCTCAGCATTCGCCGTTCCTTCGCGCGACAGATCCGCGAGCTCGAGGGACGACTCCAGCGAGGGAGTTCAAACCCGGGCTACAACTACAACGCATTGCCACCGCCGCTTCCGGACACGACAACGAGCCGAGACCATGTCGATCGGGACATCGACGAGTTGCTCGAGAGCCTCAGCGAGGTCGAAGCGAGTGCGGCTCGCGACGCGCGGGCGATGGAGATGGAGTCGGGCGGCGTCCCGGACGTCCCGACGATCGAGGCGACGGACCGGGAGATCGCGGTGCGCCGCACACGACTCGTCCAACGGCAGAAGCTCCTCGGACGTTTCATCATCGGGCCCGCCGCGGCCTCGGCCTTCATCCTCGGCGTCTCGGGCATGATGCTCCCTGGATCCGGAGATAACGGCTTCGCACAGGCTCAATACGTGTTGAACTCGGCGCTCATCCTCGGCATCAGCTACAGCTGGATCGGGATCGGCGCGTACGTCGCCGCGACCGTCGCGGCCCTCGTCAGTCGCGGCGGCGGGAAGGGCAAACGGAAGTAGAGGCTCGGCCGAATTGACGGTTCTCACGACTGATGGTCGAAACGAACACCCATCGGGGATGTATTTATATAGAGCAACAATCCTGCGACCTTATTGGACGGAAAGGAGCATCGTATGATCACGACCGTCGTCACCGTGACGTCGACCTTCCTGGCGGGCAGCTTCGGCGCCGCCGCGGTCGCCGCGCTCATTCTGTTCCTGATCATGCGGGAGCTGACGAGCGCCCACGCGGAGGAATCGGGCAGCATGCGGTCGAAGGTCCTGTCGCACACGCTCCTCGTGCCGATCAGCCCGCTCCTCGTCGTTTTCGCCTTCATCGTCGCGGTGAAGGTCCTCGAAGTGTTGTAAGACGCCCCGGTTCGACCTTTCGCCGGCCTCGTGCCTTCCGGACGATGCCACATCTACTAGGTCGAGCCCTTTCCCGAGCCGCCCGGCGAGCCCCCCGTTGCGGGCCGCGGGCTCGATTCGGGAGGAGGCTGCGTGATCCATCGGAGGGTCGCGACGAGCCCCGGATCGAATCCGTGGCGGCCCTCGAGCTGGTCCAAGGCGTCTAGGATTTCCAGCCAGGGCGTGTCGCTGCTCAGTCCGGCCCGAGATGCCAGCACGACCCGCGTAATCTTCTCGACCGTCGGCCCGAGGAACCGTTCGACGGCCCGGTCGGCGGCGCCGCGAGTCCGTTCGCTCCGAGGGTTTTCATGGATTCGCTCGGGCGAGCCTGCCGGCTGCCGGACTCGGGAGGAGTTCCCAGGAGATGACGGCGTTCGCCTCCGTGTCGTTGGGTCGACGCTCCAGCGCGCGACGTCTGTACGAGGCGACGTAACAAACCGAGGCCCCCTCTGACAGGCCGCGCCCGTCCGGGCATTGCCACCCGGGGGTCAAGGAAGATACGTATACAAGGGCCACCGCACGTGCCACAAAGCCCTGGTTTCGTCACGAATGCAAACGGCTTGGCCCGTGCAACACGATGGACTTGTTCTTCCGGGATCGCTGCACTCATCGGACCGGGTCGTCGTGGATCGACCAATCCCGATGGGTCTTGTTCGAAGGCGCGGGCACATCGCCATGTCGTTCCCTCCATCGGTTATACGCCTCGGTGTCTCGACGGTCGACGATGGCCAGTCTCGTCTCGTCGTCGTGGGAGCTAATCACCTCGGGCATGTGACCGAGCTCACCCAGCACGTGCTGCATGTCCCGCATCAGCACCGCCAATCGGGAGGGCACCTCCGTGAGCCACGCCTCCAGGCGCTTGTCGCTGGACTTCACGCTCCGGAAAATGCCCGCCGTGGCGGGCCCTGTCACGTTGAAGAGCTTCTGGACCAGCCGCTCCCGAAGGGCGGCCTCGTTGTTGAATGTCCCGACGCCATGGTAGTATCGGTAGAGGTTCGAGGCGACTTGGTCAGGTGCGCTGTCCAGGAGGCGGTGGAGTCCGCCGATCGCGAGGAACCGATCCCATGCATCCACGGGGAATGCATCGACGGAAGAGGCCCACGTGCGCAGCGAATCCAGATTCGGCTCCGAGTTGACGCCCTGGCGCACGAGCGTCATCCGTCGGTCGAGGCTTTCGAGATGCTGGGACAGCTCTTGATGGAGCTCCCAGAGCGCAAAGCCGAAATGCCTCCGGACCTCAGCTCGACGCAGGGCCTGCTGGACGGTCTGTGTGAGAAAGACGACTTCCATCGCGACCGCCGTCGGGAGGATCAATTCGACCGGAACGGCCGCAGCCCGCGACAGGGAATAGGCAATCGGCGGCACGACGCAGACCGCCAAGATGAGCCATAAAGGTAGACCGAGTACGCTCCCCCGCATACCGCGAACCGATTCGTTGATGTACCTTTAACCTTCCGGGCCCTACGTTCGCGCGATTGACAAAAAGTGGACCATACCGGCCAAGGGTGTCGGATTTCGCATCAACCCGATCGAACGAAGCTCTCCGCGTGTCGGATTCTTCCACGAGTCGCCATCGGGAAGTCGGCGAGGACGCATCCCGAACCCTCTGAGCGCGGTCCACGGTTGAAAATCTGTTTTGAAAATTATCGATGAGAATCTCCCGGGATAACCGCTCTGCAATCTATAAGTGGATTCTCCAAGTTCCCGCAGGGCGTTGATTTGGATGCTCGGTATGGACGAACACGAAGCTGAGGAAGTCGATGTCGATCAGGTCTTCGATGCTCGGATGAAGCGGGCCATCGCCGTCCTCCAGGCGATGCTCGCCTACTACTGCGTCAAGAAGGTCCCGCCCATTGCAACCGTGCACCGAATCGAAATCGAGGATGCGGCCCTCGCCGTGGCGGCGGGCGACTTCTGCCTCACGGATGTCGCGCTTCGATTGGACGCGCTCCGGTACGACCTCGACGATGAGGGCGTGCGGTTGGCCGACGAAGACGGCTTCCCTGCCGAGTGATCGGGTCGAGCTCTACCGGCCGATCGTCCGAGGACCTAAACGGTCATCCGTCGACGCTCGTATCCCGCGGCGAGCGTCGGTCGCATGGAACCCACCGAGGGCCACGTCAAGATTCTCGGCTTCAAGCTCTTCTATCGCAGCTATGGAAGGCCGACGAACGGGACCGTCCTCTGTCTTCACGGAGGACCCGGGGCCACCCATGATTATCTTCTGTCCCTCGAGGACCTGGCCCAATTCGGCTACCGTGTTGTCCTGATCGATCAACTGGGTTGCGGGAAATCCGAACGGCCCCGCGGCACGGACCTCTACACGATCGCCCACAACGTCGAAGAGGTCGAAGGCGTTCGCATGGCGCTTCGCCTCGGGAAGGTCCACCTGATGGGGTCGAGCTACGGAGGCGCGCTCGCGATCGCGACCGCGTTGAAGTATCAGCGGAACCTGAGGAGCCTGATCGTCACGGGAGGCCTCGCGAGCGTTCCGTTGACGGTCCGGGAGATGAGACGCCTTCTGAATCGCCTGCCCTCGAAGACCCGGGCGACGATCGCGAGATACGAGGCCATCGAGGACTACCAGAACCCCAAGTACCTCGCCGCGGTCGACGTGTTCTACCGGAGGTATGTGTGCCGCCTCCCGGTGTGGCCCCGCGAGGTCACGTACAGCTTCGAGCACATTAGCCGGCCCGTCTACTTCACGATGAACGGCCCGAACGAATTCACGATCATCGGGACGATTAAGGATTGGGACGTGACCGACCAATTGCCCACCATCCGTATCCCGACCCTGGTCACGGTGGGTCGGTACGACGAAGTCACACCCCGCGTCGCCGAGAGCATCCATCGGGGAATCCAGGGATCCAAGCTCGTGCGTTTCGAGAAGAGCGCTCACCTGGCGATGTGGGAAGAGCGGTCCCGTTACATCGAAGTCCTCCGAGATTTTTTGGACGGCGTCCGCCCCAACTAACGGAGATTGGGATGTCGATTCAAGCGTTGCCCGGCGAGAGACGTCCGCGTCCGCGGATCGAGACGCTGGCCGACCTGGTGTTCGGCCTTTCCCTGTCGATCGGGGCCATCGGCCTGATTGCCAGTGCGCCGACCACACAGAGCGAGATTAACAGCCACATCTACGCGTTCGGCTTCACGTTCCTGGTCATCATCACCGCGTGGATCATCTACACGACGTACATGTCCGTCCTCCCGGGAGAGGTGAGGGCCATCACCTTCCTCAACGTGGCCCTCCTGCTGCTCGTCGCGCTGATTCCGTACTTGTTGAACAGCGTGGAACTCGCGAATCCCTCGCTGAGCCCGGCCGAGGTGACCGCGATCGGGAACTACGCGTCGACGCTCTTCGCGTTGGACCTCACCGGAATCATGCTGATCCTGGCGGCCTTCGCTCACGTCATCAGCATCGAAGAGAGGAATCTCGTCGCGCCGGAACTCGCTCGACTCTTTCGAAACGGGAGGAACCGCTTGGCGATCCTGTCGCTCGCGACGGCGGTTTCAATCGCGCCGCAGTTCTGGGAATGGACTCTCTTCGGCGTGCCGACCCGGCTGTACATCTGGTATCTGCCGCTCATCTCGTACTGGGTGGGTCGAGTCGTCCGCCCGCAGAGCCGGACCTACCGAGTTTCGTGACCACTCAGATGCCGGAACCCGCGCGCCGCGAGAAACGGTACCTGTTCCCTTCTCCTCGACGACGGACGATCGGTAGATTGGCGGTGGGTAAACGGGTCATGAAATGAAGCGCCCCTTTTGGGAAAATGGTTTTAAGGAGGCCCCCGGGTGGACCGAATCGGTTCAATCAGGGGGCAAACGATGAGGAAGGCGTTGTTTCTCGGTCTTGCGCTAGTGTTGTCGGCATTCGTCGTCCCGCTGTTCGTCGCGACGCCGGGTACGGCCGCGAGCTACACGATCAAAGTGACCTCGCCGGCAACCGGGGCCCAGGTAAGCAGCCTGGGTGTCCAAATGGTGGTCCAAGTCGGCGGCGGCTTCATCTTGGACCAGCAAAACTATGGCGGGACGAACATCACGGATCATGGTCACGTTCACTACTTCGTTGACGGCGTGTACAAGGGAGCGACATGGCTGACCGAGTTCGTCTTCACCGGTCTGACCCCCGGGGCGCACACCCTCAAGGCAGAACTGCACTACAACGATCACGGGCTCGTCGTGCCCATCGTCGCGGACTCGATACAGGTGACCGCAGGCACCCCGTCGATCAAGATCCTGGAACCGACAAACGGGTTAAGCGTCAGTAGCTTGGGATTCCGGCTCCGCGTGGCGGTCTCCAACTTCACGATGTCCGCCCTGGACTTCGGTGGGTGGAACCTCACCGGAGAGGGCCACATGCACGTCTTCGATGTCGTGGGCACGAACGAGATCTACAAGGCCGCGACCCCGGACACGACGTTCGTCGTCACCGGCTGGAGTGTGGGGCCTCACACTCTGAAGGCGGAACTGTACAACAACAACCACACGGAACTCCCGACCGATTACTCGGACTCGGTCAACATCACCGTCGCAGCGCCGTCCATCGCACTCACCGCGCCTACGTCCATCGTGCAAGGACAGGACTTGACGCTCACGTGGACCGTGGCGGGCTTCGTCATGGACGCGGGCGCGTTCGGCGGCACACCGGAGGCGGGCCGCGGGCACGTCCACGTGTTCGAGGTCGTGAATGGCGCGGCGGTCTACAAAGGGGCGACGGCGGGATCGAGCTGGACGTTCTCTGGCCTGAGCGTCGGAACGCACACGTTCAAGGTTGAACTGTTCAACAACGACCACACCGCGCTCCCCACCGAATACTCCTCGACGAAGACGGTCTCGGTGACCGCGTCGACGGCGCCGCCCACGGTCGCGGGAGGGATTGATCCCACGGTCTTCTACGGGAGCCTGATCGTCCTCATCATCGTCATCGTCGCACTAGCCGCGATGCTCGTGCGGAAAGGCCGCGGGGGGATGCCCGCCGAGCCGAAGCAGCCGTGAAGGCGCGATCCGAGTGTGGTCCCGACAACGCGCTCCTGAGGCTAGGAGGCCAGCCGTTGCGCTCGCGTTCGGCCTTGTGTCGATCGGACTCCTCGGACTTTTCACGGCATCCGGGCCCCTCGTCCGGGCGGCGGACGTCACCCTCGTCCTTCACGGGCGGTTCATGCCGCCCACGGGCTGGTCGCTGACGCCGGGGAACGAGACCGACCCTGGGCCGTCGCTCTCCGCGAACTTCGGCGACCGCGTCACCATGCAGCTGACGAGCGACGATGCGATGCCACACATCTTCTGGATCGATTACAACGGCAACGGCGTCATCGATGCGGGCGAGCCCGAGTCTCCCCAGTTCACCGGGACCATCCTGTACACCTTCGACGCCTTGCGAGCGGGCACTTTCACATATTGGTGCGCGATCCACGCGCCTTCCATGCGGGGCGCATGGGTCACGAACGCGTCCACCGACTCCACCCCGCCAACCATTTCGGCCGTTGCGGTGAATCCAGATCCGCAGGTTCCTGGCGGGACGGTGAACATCAGCGCGCAAGCGACGGACAACGTGGCCGTGGCGAACGTCTCCGTTCACATCTTGGGTCCTTCCTTCGACGCGAACCTGACGATGACACGACTGGGCCCCTCCTCGTTCTATCTGAGCCGCGCCTTCATGAACCCCGGAACATACGCGTACACTGTATGGGCCCGGGACGCGACAGGCAACGTCCAGTCACGACAAGGTTCGTTCGAAATCGCGGTGCAGCCGCCTCCCGGTGTAGATTCGGTCACCTGGCTCCTGGTCGGGGGCCTCATCGCGGCTGCGGCGCTCGCGATCGGGGTGTTCTTCTGGCGGCGAGGCCGGCTCCAAAGGCGTGACCCGCCCCGTTAGGTACGAGTCGTCCTTGCCTTCTTGGCTCGCTTCAGACCCGACCGATCAAGCTCAACGACGTGAGTACAAACGGGGTCTCCGTCCAAAATCCACTTCCCTCGGTGTACCGTGGTGGCTCCCATGGCCGCCCGAATGATTTCGGCATGTAGTCCGCGACAGACGACTTCCCGATGCGCCCGAGCCACGCGCAGGACGGGGCAGTTTCGGCTCGTAATGGTCGGGGTTGAATCTCTCCGCTGAACGGTTGCCTCGAAGCCGAGGTTGTTCAGCGCGGCCATCAGGCGATTGAGCCCGGCTCGTCCCGTCATCCCGTCGAGCTTCATGTCCTTGAAAATGTCGTCCGCGATGTTGCGGAGGACGTGCTCCGCGTACTCCTCACCGCGGTCCCGCGCGATCCGTGCAAGGACCGCACTGAGAATCGCATCGTACCGTCGAGGGAACAGTTCTTTGCCCGCCTCGGTCAAGACGTAGAACTTCCTCGGTCGTCCGGGGCCCCGGCGGACGAATCGATCCTCGACGAGGCCGAGCTCCTTGAGACGTTCGAGGTGCTTCCTCGCGGCGCTGACTTGGACGCGGAGATGTGCGGCGACGTCCCGAGCGGTCTGGTCCCCCGCGCGCAACTCGTGGAGGATCTTCGCCTTCGCCCCGCCTAGCAGAGAGACTTCGGGCAAGGAATCACGCAACGCCATTCGGTAGTTTAGATACGCGAAGGTATTTAAATCTCGCGCGGTATGTTTGGACACCAAAAGGTGTCTATATGTTCGAACATGGGAAGAGGCAGGGCGTGAAGCGACTGGGGATTGCCGTGGCCTTGGCAACGATTGCCCTCGCGGGAGCGTTGGCGCTGGCGGCCGTCGGGTTCGCCGAAGGCCCGAAGATCTCGGCGAGTGCCTTCCACGATGGTATGCGAAAGCTCTGGGAGGACCACGTGACCTGGACGCGGCTCGTGATCGTGGACGTCGCGTTCGGAACGCCGGACACGCAGGCCACGTTGGGGCGACTGCTCCAGAATCAGGTCGACATCGGGAACGCGATCAAGCCGTTCTACGGGGACGCGGCTGGCAACCAGCTGACGGCGCTCTTGACGACGCACATCGTCCTGGCGGGGAACATCCTCGTGAATGCCAGGTCGGGCAACACGGATGGGGTCAACGCGAACGTGACGCTCTGGTACCAGAACGCGAATGACATCGCCGCGTTTCTGAACGGAGCCAACCCGAAGAACTGGCCCCTGACCGAGATGCAGGGCATGATGAAGACCCATCTGGATCTCACCCTGCAGGAGGCTGTGGCCCAGTTGACCGGAGACTACGCGACGAGCATCTCGACGTACGACCAGGTCCACCTGGAAATCTTGCAGATGGCGGACATGTTGAGCGCCGGGATCATCGCCCAGTTTCCGAACATGTTCACGGGCTCGCACGCGATGTAGGAATGGGCCACGCCCATTCCCTCTTTTTTGGCGGACGTTCTGGACGTCGGAACAGGTCTCGCTGCGGCAAAAGGATTCATTAGTATCCAAATAGCAACTTACCTGCCGGCATTCCTGGTGGAGTCGCCCTCCCGTCCCGTGAAGCGGTCTGAATATCGTAGTTCGATAACCGTCGGAGAAGCTTCATGGGGACCTCGGGTGCCTGCCGGAGCGATGGCCCACCGGAAGCCCGCTCTTGTGGTCGTCGGATTGGTTCTCCTCATCGTTGGAGGCTTGTCCGTCTACGAATCCAATGTGTCCCACTTTTACCAATCGACCTTCAATATCTTGCCGGGGAAGTTCTTCAAGATCACCGCAAACCTGAGGGACCAGACCCTGATCACGGGCCAATTCCAGGAATCCTCCGGACGTGCCGTCGGCTTCCGGATCATGAGCAGCGTGCAGTTCGCCGCGTTCCAGACGGGCCAAGGAAACGCAAGCCTCTACGCACTCGGGGACACCGCCACGGGGAGTGTCAGCTTCACCTCCTCCGTTCCAGACGCGTACTATCTCTTGTTCCTCCATGGAGGCGGACTCCAGAACGTCACCCAGGCGGTGACCTTCCAGCGGACGTACGTGTCTCCCGACGAATTCCAACTTGTCGCAGGGATCGTCTTGCTAGCCCTCGGATTCGTGGAAGTCTACTGGGGCGTGCGGCCGAGGGCGGCCCGTGGTGAGATCGAAGTCTCCGCTCCCCCTCCGGAGCCACCGGCCTGGTAGGGACAGCTTTGGCCGCCCTGGAAGACTCAACCGCACCGAACCAAGCCCGAGCGAAACCTCGAGGCGGACGAATCCGGCGGCATTGGCCGTTCCTCCTGTTCTTCGCGGCCTTGGTCGCGTACTGTGCCTACCTGCAGCTCGAGTTCCGCGGTGCGTTGGTACAACTCTTCTTCGTCCGCATTTTTTTCCAAATCGCGTTGGCCGCACTCGTCATCGCCATCCTGAAAAACGTCGTCGGCGTCAAGACGTTGGGCATGTTTGCCCCCGTGATCATTGCGCTCGCGCTGCTGTTTAGCGGAGTCGTCTTGGGCCTCTCGATTCTCGGCGCCGTACTCGGTGTCGTCGTGCTCACGCGGGCGGCCATGGTCCGGGAGCGGGTGCAAGAGGCGCATCGAGTGGCCATCCTCGTCACGATGACGGGGGTCACAATCACGTCGCTGGCGATCGTGGGCCTCGAGCTCGGACAGCACGAACTCTTTTTCGGCATCCTACTGCCGGTCCTCATCAGTTCTTGGATGGCCGAGCGATACGTGGAGCAGGTGCGACGGGTCGGCTGGGAGGCACCGAGTGCCGCCCTTGGGTGGACCTTGGCGGGGGTCATCATCAGTTTTCTCGTGATCACCCAAGACCCGCTCGTGGACTTCGTCCTGACGAACCCTCTCACGTGGTCCGTGCTGGTCGCACTGCACTGGTTCCTCGGGACTCGCATCCGATTCCGACTGGGCGACCGGTTCCGCTTCAGCGGGATCCGACGATACAACCTCGGGGACGGTCCGACGGCCGGCGACTTCGGCGATGACGTGCTCACGATGCCCGTCCGAAATCGAGAGTTCGTGGAACGATACAATGCCCCGGAGCTCATGGCCCTCCTGTCGAAGGACCGGGCCAAAGCGCTCCTCGTCCCACAAGGCATCCCGATGGCGCGGACCTTCTTGACCCTCCACTCGCGGGAAGACCTCGGGCGGTTCCGGACATGGCTCGACGGCCAGCAGCAGTTCGTGATTAAGCCGGCGGGAGCCCACGGAGGAGAGGGGATCATCCTCGTGCGCGGGCGCCATGGCGACGCATACGAGACCAACGAAGGGCGCCGGGACGGTGCGGCGCTCGAGGCACACGCTCGCGCGATTCTCGACGGAGAGTACCGCGGTGGGACCCGCGACGCCGTCGTGGTGGAAGAGCTCTTGCATCCTGACGGAGAGCTGAAAGATCTGGCGGCTCAGGGACTGCCCGATCTCCGGATCATTTGCTTCCGCGGCTACCCGGTCATGGCCATGGCGCGGATTCCAACCCGCGCATCCGGAGGCAAGGCGAACTTGCATCTGGGTGCGATCGCCGCCGGTGTCCGATTGTCCACGGGGCGGATCGTCCACGCGGTTTGGCGTGGCTTCCCTTATCCCGTCAACCCCGACACGGGGGCGCGATTGGTCGGTCGACAGGTCCCTCGTTGGCGTGAGATCCTGGAGATCGCCACGGAAGCCCAAAGTCTGAGCGGCCTTGGGTTTGCGGGAGTCGACATCGCAATTGATGCGCAGCGAGGCGTCGTCGTCATGGAAGTCAACCGCCGGCCCGGCTTGGAAATCCAGAACGCGAACGCCGCGGGTTTGCTCCGGCGTCTCCGCATGGTGGAATCGTTGGGAGCGGACGGGCGCTCCACGGAGGAACGCATCGCGGCCATCGTTCAGCTTGACGCCGCGAACTGGGGCGTTCCGTCCTCGGGTCCGGGCGCAGCCGTGCCCGCTGCCGGTGGGCCCTCGCCTGAAGGGTAGAGGGGTGCTGCCGATGCCCGCGGATTCGCCCGTCCTTCCACGCGAGTTCTATCGGGGACGGACTCGCGCGTGGAAGGTCGTCGTCGCGGTCGCCCTCGTCGTCGCGGCTTCGTTCGGCAGCCTCGTCGCGGCCGGATTCGTCAATCCCGCCCGTCTCTTCGGCCCGCACGTGCAACGCTCCGAGTGGGCCTTCACCATGAGCGGGGTCCGGGAACTCAACGCCCGTGGGCTCACGGGCGCCGGGGTCACCGTGTGCATCGTGGACAGCGGCATCGATCTCCTCCATCCGGACTTCGGCAACGTCCGCCTGCTCGCCTGGCGGGACTTTGTGAACTTGCGGCCGAGCCCGTACGATGACTCGGGTCACGGGACGGCCATGGCCGGGCTCATCGTCGCGAACGGATCCCTCCGAGGCGCGGCCCCCGACGCCAGCCTGATCGTGGCCAAGGTCGTCAACGCGGCCGGCGACGGCAGCGACCAGAACGTGGCTCAGGGAGTCCGCTTCTGCGTTGATCCTTGGGGGGATGGCCGCAAAGGGGCCGACATCATCTCCCTCTCCCTCGGCGCCAAAGCCCGCGCGATTTACCAGAGCGCGGTCGTCACGGCCGTTGCCTGGGCCACGTCCCAAGGCGTCTTTGTCGTTGCCGCGGCTGGGAACGATGGCCTCTTCGACGACGGGGACGTGGAACTCCCGGCGACCGTGCCGCTCGCCATCGCGGTCGGAGCCGTGGACATGGATGGCGTGAAAGCCCCGTTCAGCTCCATGGGATCGAGTATGAACCGAACGGATCCGAACCTCAAGCCGGAAGTCGTCGCACCCGGGATGCGGCTAATCTCGACCACACCCGGCGCGCGCTACGCGACCATCACTGGCACGAGTCCCGCTACCGCGCTCATGGCGGGAGTCCTCGCCCTCCTCCTGCAAGCGAAACCGAACCTCCGTCCCGGTGGTGTCGCCGGGAACATTCTCCTCGTGAAATCCGCCCTGGCCGCGGGATCCCGCAAGGCGGCCGTCCAAGAAGTGCCGCACGACCCATGGTACGGCTACGGAATTGCCGATGGCCTGGCGACTCTGGTGTTGCTCTGAGCTGTTCGAAAGCGCGGGAATGCGGGTACGGCGGTAGCGGTGAATCCCTCGTCGAGCGGTGGACATCCGGTGTGCCGATTGTCACTGGGTTTTGCTGTGGTCGCAACAGACCTCGCCGCGCCTACCTTCCATCGGGTTCGAGCCAGTCGTTGATCCCGTCCGGAATCTCCGAGAGATCCGTAGTTTGACGATCCCTGGGCGGTAGGCCATGCCGCCCAGGCATCCTTTCCGATCTGAAACGAGTGCGAAAGCAGCGGGACAATCGGTGAGCCACTGGTCCGCATGAGCTGACTTTAGATCCGACACTAAATAGCTAGCTCAACGCCCGTCTCGATCTTCAGAGGTGTTGGTGGACTCCCGCAGACATCGCGCCAGCATCGTCAACCCGGTGCCGAGGTATCGGGCCCTGGAAGGCCGCGATACGCAGATGTTCTCGGAATTGATTGCGGAACCGATCGCGCGGTCATCACTAAATAGCCCCACTGCGATACGTCAGAACCACTCCGGGCTCGGATATTCGTCGAGGGGATTACGATGGAAACATCTTGGGGGAGAGGGAGCGTGCGCTTGAAGGCGGGACTGTCAACTGTTATTGCGGGGTTTCTGATCGCACTTGCGGTCGCGTCTGGGCTGGCCTCCGCGGCGCCTGCGATGAAATGGACGTTTCACGCTGGGGACGCGGCGCTCGCGTCCATTGACCCAAGCTTCTCGCCCGTCGTGGCGAGGGCCGAGAACGGCGACACCCTCGCCTTGGCGGGCACTGGGAGCTATAACCCAGGCGGGCGGGTGACCGGGGGAGGGTTGTTCTGGCACAACGACTCCAGCGGGGCCTCAGTCCACTTCGGCACGTGGTCCGCCGTCAAAGTCCTAAGCTATGATGACTTCGGGAATGCCATGGTGAACAGCTTGCCGCGGAATTTCCATGGCGGAGTTCTCGTCCTGTCGGTCAGCATCACACCGACGGACGTGCCGGGTGTCGTCCTCGGCGGGACGCTGACGGTTACTTGCGTGCTCGGTAGCGGCGTGCCGGCGGGTGCGGAAGAGGGCATCACAGCCGACGTGCCGGGCGTCATTACGTTCGGCGAGTCGGTCAGCGGGAACACGCTCTTCGTGCTGACGCCCTAAGGTCGCTAACCAGTCTCGTGAGCCCGGCGCGAGAAGCCGCGCACCTCCCATCTGGTACAGCCCGCGCCAGATGCAAGCAGACTGATACACTGAGGCGAGTTTAGGACGGAACGGATCCAATCGTCACGTCCCGAGCAGCCTCCGGACAGCCCGCGAATTTCGGCCCCGGTGACATACGGCGGCCTTCTTGTCCACCTATCCGGGACTGCTTGATATAGGGACGGCGGCCTGTCTTGCCATCCTTCGGCGGTGGGGCGACTATGGTGAAATACGACCTCATTATCCTTGGCGGCGGGGCCGCGGCGTTCAGCGCGGCGATTCGTGCGGACCGAAACGGAGCGAAGGCGCTCATGATCGACGGCGGCACGATTGGCGGGACGTGCGTGAACGTCGGGTGCGTGCCCAGCAAGAGGTTGCTGGCCGTGGGCGACCAGTTCTTTCGCGTCGCGAACCGCCCGTTCCAGGGTCTGAAGCTCGAAGACGGTTGGTCTGCAGATTTCCGTTCGATCATACGCGCGAAGGACCGGCTGGTCGCGTCCCTTCGGAAGGGAAAGTACGAGGAGGTTCTCGCATCTCTCAGAGGTGTCACGCATGTGCGCGGCCGCGGGGTGTTCGTTTCACCGCACGAGGTGAAGGTCAACGGCAGGCGCTTCGAAGGTAACAACTTCCTCGTTGCGACAGGATCGTCACCCACGATCCCGAACGTCCCGGGCCTCGCGGACGTGGACTATCTCACGAACGTCGAGGCGCTCTCCCTCGAGGACAGGCCGGATTCCTTGATCGTCCTCGGGGGCCGCGCGCTCGGTCTCGAGTTCGCTCAGATGTATCAGCACCTCGGGGCACAGGTGACCCTGCTGCAGCGGAGCCCACGAATTGTTCCGGAGGAGGAACCCGAAATTTCCCAGTACCTGCGACGGTATCTGGAGCAGGACGGCGTCGCGATCCACACGAGCATCGATCTGTTGGCCGTCGAGCGGAAAGCGGCTCGGAAGGTCGTCAAAGCCAAGGTCGGCGGGCGAAGGCGCGTGTTCGAGGCGAGTGCGCTTCTTCTCGCCACGGGTCGCACCCCAAATACGGAGTCACTGAACCTCCCGGCCGCCGGTGTGGCGGTCAAGGTGGACATGGGCGTGAAGGTCGACGCGCATATGCGGACCTCCGTGCCGCACATCTACGCGGCCGGGGATGTCGTCGGGAAACCGATGCTCGAGACGACCGCGGCCAGGGAAGGGTACATCGCCGCACAAAACGCGCTCGCGAATCGTGGGCTCTCGATGGACTATCGCGCGGTCCCGCACGCGGTGTTCACGAGCCCCGCGGTGGCTTCCGTAGGACTCACGGACGCACAGGCGAACCGGGCCACTCACGTGCGGTGCGCGTGCAACTCGATCCTCCTGGAGCAGGTGCCCAAGCCCGTGATCTTGGAGGACGCCCGCGGACTCGTGAAAATCGTTGCAGAGGCGGAGAGCCACAAGATTCTAGGGGTCCACATCCTCGCCTCCTTGGCGCCGGAGATGATCCACGAGGGTGTCCTAGCCGTCAAACACGACCTCACGCTTGAGGACATGCTCGAAACGGTCCATGTATTCCCGACGTACGGCGAGGCGATCAAGATTGCCGCCCTGTCGTTCTTCGAGGATGTCGACAAGCTCAGTTGCTGCGCGATCTGAGTGCGCCCGTAAAGGACGACCGCACCGCTAAGCGAGACGCACCTGCTTCGGCGGGGTGACAGGCGCCGCTCTCGGAGATCATTTGTGGAATTAGTTGTGGAATCACGAACATATGGACGGGCTCCCAAGCCAGGAACTACCAAGCAGCCGGTAAACGACGGCGCAGCGGCCACTGCGATTCACGCCCGTTCGTTGGCCGGTGTCCTGAGGAAGGGTTGGGACACGACCCGACGGTTTGGGCGCCTTGTTCTATATCCTCCGATCTCGGGAAATCCAGACGGCACGGGGGATTCATGCCGTAGGTCGCTCGTCCGCTAACATCGAGAGCGTCGGCACTCCGGGCGTGGAGGAAACGGAAGCAGATCCGTAGACCCGCTGGCCGCCAATGAGCGATCATGCGGACCCAAAAACGAACGGGGCGACGAGATACAGAATCACGTTGCCGAGGCTGTGGCTCAGGATGACGCCCCAAAGGTTCCGCGTCTTGAGGACGATGAGTCCGTAGAACAGGCCGACCGCGAACACGAACACGAGGTCGACCCCGTTGAGGAAGAAGATGTGAAGGGATGCGAAGATCGCGGTCACGTACAGGAGGCCGCCGCGCGTACCGAGGCCTTCCACCGCCCGTTTCAACAGGATCGCGCGGAAGATGAGTTCCTCGGAGAAACCGGTCGCGAAGAAGATCACGAGCCCTCCGAGGACGAGGGAGCCGACCGCCAGGTGGGCAATCCACGCGTCGGGCCGCAGGATCAAGAACTCCACAAGTCCGAGCGGGATGCCCGTCAGGGCGATCGCCGTCTGCTGTGCAACCTCCCGCCACCGATGCACGGCCAGACCGAGGTCTCGCGGTCGCAATCGCTGCACGTAGGCCACCGCCGCAACGGAGACGAGAAGGGGCACACTGACCAGGGCGAGCCATGGAATCGTGTTTAGCGGATTCGTCGCGGGGCTCGTGAAGAACGGATACCGCGGGACCGCGAGGGAGAAGACGCGGACGAGGGACGCGAGGCTGGCGGCGACGAGGAGGGGCGCGAGCGTGGCGTCCTTGGGTTGGATGAGGACGGAGAGGAACATGAGCGTGAAGACGAGGAGGATGTGGATGCCGAGGCCGACGGACTGGAACGGCCGTTCCGTACCCGTCGCACCGCCGGGGATCGCGATGAGCACCTCGGCGGCAACCACGGCGCCGAGGTACGCGAGGAGATACGGCCACCGGGACGCCGGCATCGCGGGAGTCGGATGGGCCGTCACCGTCGCCATGGTCCCATCTCACGGCACGATCGGCGCCGGTTCGATCGCTTCTTCCTCGATCGGCTTGCCTGCGGCGAGGAACAGGTACGGGGTCGGAGCGACGTTTCCGATCACGACGGCCCACGCGAGCCCGATCAGGCCGAACCAGACGAGGAACAGATACCCGAGGACGAGGGTCGTCGCGGTCCCGATCGCGGCGGAGATGATCAGGGGGGCCACCTGCTTGCGGATCCGCACCCGCGTACCGAAGACGGTGTTCAGGAACACGGGGATCGCGGCGAGGGCCAGGATCTGCAGCGCGGGGCCGCCCAGGTCCGCGAGCTCCGGCCTCAGGTCGAACAGGATGCGGAGGAGCGGGTCGGCGAGGAACCAGAGGGCAACGACGCCGGGGACCAGGAGGGCGACGGAGAGCGCGATCGCCCGGCGCTCGTCCCGACGGCGCGCGGCATTCCGTTGAGACGCCTCTGCGTAGAGGGACGTCATCGTCGCCGCGGGAATGGCGGCGAGACTACCCGCGACGACGGTCGCGGCGTAATAGACCGCGGTGCTGTCGGAAGAGGTGATGACGATCCCCCCGATCGTGGCCGGGCGGAGCGTGTTGATGATCACGAGCGGGAGGAGCAAGCTTCCCGCGCTCCCGATGACCGCGGCGGCCCAGTTCCCGATGCTGAATGTGAGCATCGGCCGCAGGCGTTTTCGACTGAACCGCGGCCTGGGGCGGTATCCGGGGATGACGCGGGGGAGGAACACGAACGCCGCGACGAGGACGCTCACGCCGAATGCGATGGACCAGGACATGTAGATGCCCAAGACCCGGATTCGGAGGAGCGCGTCCCCGAGCCACAGCGCGAAGACGACCGGCAGGGGGATCTTCGTCGCTGAAAAGATCACGATCCTCCAGAAGTATAGGTCGGCGCGTCGCGCGGCGACGGCCGCCTGGTCCAAGACGGGGCCGAACGAGTACGCGATGGCGGTGAGCACCACGATCGGAACATATTCGGGCCGCCAGAACTGGACAACGAGTCCGGGAGCCCAGACTGGGAGGCCGACGATGAACACGAGGCTCATCACGAAGACGATCGCGCCGGAGACGGTCAGCACAGAGTTCACGAGCGCGGTTGGATTGTCCGTCTCCGGCAGAAATCGGATGAGGGCGATGGGCATCCCGAGCGTCGCGACGCCCGCCAGGAAGGTCAGCGTGTTGATCATCGCGATCGCGTAGCCCGCGTCGTTGGAAAAGTAGAATCGGTACGCGACGACCCAAAAGGCGAGGCCCAGGACCTGGCCCACGACGTAGGCCATCATGAGGTAGAACGCGTTCCGGTAGAGCGGACTCTTGACCTGGTCCCACGCCCGTCCCACGAACCGCACCATTCGATCGCGCGTCAGGTCCATGGGCCCGATCCGGCGTCGCAAGTCTCCGGGCGCGATAAAGACTTTGCCTCAGGGGACGCGCGTGAGGGATCCGGCGTCCAATCGATACGAGGTCGCGCCGAATCCCTTCACATCGGCATCGTGGGTCGCGACGACGAGGGCCGCGTGGTAGGAGGTGCGGGCGAGTTGGAACGCGTCGAGCACCGCCGCGGTCCCGTTCGCGTCCAACGCGGCGGTCGGCTCGTCCGCGAGGATGACCTTCGGTCGCGAGGCGCGCGAGCTGAAACGTCGCAAGCAGGTCCGCGACCCGAACGTCGGAGGGCTTGCGGGCGAGTCGAAGGGGCAACGCGACGTTTTCCTCGACGGTCAGGTCGTCGATCAGGTTGTGGGTCTGGAACACGAACCCGACGTCGTGGAGGCGGATCTTCGCGAGCGCGGACTCCTTGAGCCGGGAGATCTCGCGGCCGCCGATCGTCACGGACCCTCGGCTCGGCACGTCGAGTCCACCCAGGATCGAGAGGAGTGTGGTCTTCCCGCTGCCGTTCGGCCCGAACACGAGGACCGCCTCCGTCGGCGCCACGTCCAAGTCGACGCCCCGGAGGACGTCCGCGCGGCCATCGTAGCTCTTCCACAGGTCGCGCGCCCGCACGACGGGGTCGGCCATCGCGCGGTCCATCGGGGTCCGCTGGGAAAAACGTTCGGGCCCCAGGGGAAGACACTCGCATTTCCGGAACCAGCGTCCCACCGCGAAGGTTCAAAGCGCCTTGCGCGTCATTGCCCCCGAGGTGCGCCGTGTCGGAACCGCAACCCGGAGCCGGTCGACTTTCCTCGCCGAAGCTGCTGTTCGCGAAGACGCCGGCGGAATTTGACAGCGTGTTTCAATCGGACCTCGCGAAGTGCCGGTCCCTCCTGAAGAGAATTCTGAAAACGAAAGGTCCGCCGACGACCGAGAACACGCTCGAGCCGTTCGACGAGCTCTCACGGCGGCTCGAGGAGCTTCTCTCTCAGCCGAAGTTCCTCTTCGATGTACATCCGGACGCCGCGATGCGCCAAGCGGGAGACGAGGCGTACCAGGAAGCGGACCGGTTCGCCACGGAATTGAGCTTGAACCGCGGGGTGTACGACGCCATCGCGGCGCTGGACGTCTCCCGCGAGAGCCAGCCCACCCGCTTCGCGGTCAAGAAGATCCTCCGAGACTTCCACCTGGCGGGCGTCGACCGCGACGATGCGACGCGCGCCCGCGTGAAGGCGTTGCGCGACGAGATCACCGCGATCGGGCAGGAATTTGACAAGGCCATCCGCGAGGACGTCCGCTCGATTCACGTCAAGCCCGCGGACCTCGAGGGCCTTCCCGACGATTTCGTGAAGGCGCATCCGCCGGGCGACGACGGCACGATCGCGATCACGACGAACTACCCCGACTCCGTCCCCGTGTTCCGCTACGCCCGGAAGGACTCGGTCCGGCACGACCTCATGGAGGAGTACCTGAACCGGGCGCATCCCGCGAACCTCGAAGTCCTTGCGCGGCTCATCGCGAAGCGAGACGAGCTCGCGCGCCTCCTGGGCTACGATCACTTCGCCGACTACATCACCGCGGACAAGATGATCGAGACCGCGGCCGCGGCGCAGGCGTTCGTGTCGAAGGTCGCCACCGTCGCCGAGCCTCGGGCGCGGGACGACGTCGAGGAACTGCTCGCCCGGAAACGTCGGGACGTCCCGGGGGCGAAGGCCCTCGAGCGGTGGGACCTGAATTACTACACGGAACTCGTGCGGGCCGAATCGTACGCGTTTGATGCGAAGCGGTTGCGTCCGTACTTCGAGTTCCGGAAGGTCCTCGACGGTCTGTTCGTGATCACGAGCCGGATGTTCGGCGTGCGATACCGCCGGATTTCGGGCACGCCCGTGTGGCATCCCTCCGTGGAAGTGTACGACATCTACCGCGGCCGTCGGCGGCTCGGCCGGTTCTACCTCGACCTGCATCCCCGCAAGGACAAGTACACCCACGCCGCCGCGGCGGGCCTCGTCGTCGGAACGGCAGGACGCCGGCTCCCGCAGGCGGCGCTCATGTGCAACTTCCCGGACCCCGAGGCGGGACACGGACCCGCCCTGATGGACTTCTCCGAGGTCGAGACGCTGTTCCACGAGTTCGGTCATCTGCTCCACGGGCTCCTTTCCGGCGGCGTCCGATGGGCGCGCAACGCGTTCGGCGGCATCGAATGGGATTTCATCGAGGCCCCGTCCCAGATGCTCGAAGAATGGGTCCGAGACCCCGAGGTCCTGCGAACGTTCGCGGTGCATCACGAGACCGGGGAGCCGGTGTCCGCGAATCTGATCGCTCAGATGCGGCGCGCGGAAGCGTTCGGACGCGCCTACGAGGTGCAGCGACAGCTCCTCTACGCGACGTTGTCCCTGCTGTACTACACCCGGGACGCCACGAACATGGATACGACCGCGGTCCTCCGGGAGGCCCATTCCCGGTTCCCGCTCATCCCCCATTTCGAGGGGACCCACTTCCAGTGCAACTTCGGCCACCTGAACGGCTACTCGGCGATTTACTACACGTACATGTGGTCCCTCGTCATCGCCAAAGACCTGTTCCGCCGGTTCCGGGCGGCCGGATCGTTGCTCGATCCCGCAGAGGCGGAGCGCTATCGGGATCTGATCCTCGGTCGGGGGAGCGAGAAGCCGGCCGCGGAATTGATCCGGGACTTCCTCGGCCGGGAGATGCAGTTCGGCCCGTTCGAGACCTGGCTCCGCGAGGCCGGTTGAGCCGTCGCCTCATCGCCGTTGCGTTCGATACCAGGCCAGCGTTCGCCCGAGTCCATCCCGGAGGGACGTGTGCGGTGCGAACCCGAGTTTCGCGGAGGCCCTCGTGATGTCGGCCCGAGAATCACGGACATCGCCGGGTCGGGGCTCGCCGTGCTTCGTGCGAATCGAGACGCCCGCGATTTCCGAGAGGAGGCGGGCCACCTCGTTGACCGAGGTCGCGGATCCGGAGCCCACGTTGATGAGCTGTCCCGCGACGGGTCGTTCCCCGGCCAGTTCCAGGGCCGCGGTCAGATCCCCGACGTACAGGAAGTCCCGCGTCTGGCCGCCGTCGCCGTAGATTTCGATCCCCTGGTCGGCTGCCATGGCGGCGCAGAATTTCGAGATGACGCTCGCATACGGCGACGTCGGGTCTTGCCTCGGGCCGTATGCGTTGAAGATCCGAACGACGACGGTCTCGAGGCCCTTCAGGGAGGCGATCTCCTCGCACGCGAACTCGCCGACCATCTTCGAGGTCGCGTAGGGCGACGCCGGCGCCGGCCGCATCGTCTCCACCTTCGGGTTCGTCTCCGAGTTCCCGTACACCGCGGCGCTCGAGGCGAACACGACCCGCCGCACCTTGGCGTCGACGGCGGCCTTGAGGACGCCGAGCGTGCCCTGCACGTTCGCCCGCCAATACGCCTCCGGATGCGCGACGCTGTCGGGGACCGACGTCTTGGCCGCGAGATGGTAGACGATCTCGCGCCCCTCCATGGCGGCCGACAGCGCTTTGCGATTCAGGATCGAGGCTCTCTTGACGTGGACGTCTCGCGGGACCGTCTCGAGATTCCGCAGGGAGCCGGCCGACAGGTCGTCGAGGACGGCGATCTCGTTCCGTGCGCCCAGGTGCTCGACCAGGTGGGAACCGATGAACCCGGCGCCGCCGGTGACGAGGACCCGCGTCCCTTGCATGGGCTCGCGCCGCACGGAAGGAGACGGCCATAAGGGTTCCGGTATACACCCGCGTTTCACACGGACACGTGTGCGAGCTCCGCGCTGACGTCGAACAATCGGCGCGCGACGTCCGGGTCTTGGGCCGCCCGGGACGGCTCTCGGAGGCGTTTGTTTGCGAAGTACTTGCCTGTGACACCTGCGACCTCGGGCGAAACCGAGAGGTAGATCGGCGTCTCGGCGCCTTTCTCCGGGCCCTTGAAGAACATCCGCACGAACCGCACAACCGCGGAGGTGCCGCCCATCCCGAGATTCGTCCGGATGACTCCGGGATGGCAGGCGTTCACGGTGACCCCGGTCCCTTGGAGGCGTCGCGCGAGCTCCTGCGTGAACAAGATCTGCGCGAGCTTCGATTGACCGTACGCACCGAAGCCGCCATATCGCTGCTCGCCTTGGAGGTCGTCGAAGTGGATCGTGCCGCCCGAGTGGGCTCTCGAGGAGACGTTGACGATGCGCGAGGGCGCGGACTTCTTCAGGAGGTCGAGCAGGAGGTGCGTCAGCAGAAATCCGGAGAGGTAGTTGACCTCGAACGTCCTCTCGAGGCCGTCCGGCGTGACCTCGCGGTGCGACGTGTAGACGCCGGCGTTATTGATGAGAACGTCGAGCCGCGGATACTTCCTCGTGAATTCCTCGGCGAAGGATCGCGTCGAGTCTTCGCTCGCCAGATCGACGATCTCGAGGTAGACCTTCGAGTTCCCGGAGTCTCGGAC
>WNGN01000439.1_pt1 | contig 25580 bp, 21 predicted proteins | sample 5400561 | NCBI WGS metagenome assembly WNGN01 (sample SAMN13153379, study PRJNA577476) | soil metagenome | isolation source: 115 cm soil or saprolite under Garry oak tree replicate 2 | place: USA:California | collected 2016-06-15 | reverse complement strand
ACTGAGTTCAAGGAAAGAACTCCTTGCCAAGTCTTCTAACAGGAACCCAGTCCGTAGACGGACGGCCAGAAGGACTAGGCTATTCTGTGAGAGCGTTCGTCGTCTCGCGCAGGCGCCTTGCAAGTTCCTTCATGACGCCCATGGCGACCTTCGGATCGGTTTCGATCGCCGCTCTAAAGTTCCAGAGAGGCATTACAAGGGCCTTCGTGTTGGGTTCGGCGGAGACCACCGTAGCGGATCTCGGTTGCTTATCGATAAGAGCCATCTCACCAAAAAACTGGCCTCGACCCAGCTTCGTAACCAGCTTCTCTCCCTTGCGGACCTCGACCGACCCCCCTGTTATGAGGTAGAAGGCAACCGCGGACCCTCCTTCTTTCTCAATGACTTCACCGGTGTCGTAGGAGCGTTCCCTCGCGAATGCGCTCGCGACTGACTTGATCTGCTTCCCCTTCAACCCAGCAAAGAGCGGAACTCCAGCCAACATTTTGGCTACCTGCGCATTGTCTTTCTTATCCAGTGATAATCCCAACTAACAGCAAAACCGTTTTCACTCGCTTGCTTAAAGCGTTAGCCCCATGATTCTTCGGGAACGTGCCTTTCTTCGACCCCTTCATGACGCATTCGATGATGTTGGAAGAAACTGATTCGGCACAAATCCAAATACTTGATTCTAGGTGAGATGCCGCATGGCGAGGCTTACTTTCCTTGGGACCAGCGGCTCGGTTCTGACCAAGGAGAGAATGTGTGCAGGGATTTTGTTCGAGGACAAGCTGCTGGATGTGGGATTCGGAGTTCTCACGAACCTGATAAGATCAGGTAGAAAGCTCGATTCAATCAACGATGTCTACATCTCTCATACTCATTCAGACCATGTCGGAGACTTCACGGGACTTGTCTGGGCCATGGCGATGGAGGGCAGAAGCAAGCCTCTACGCGTAGTCAGCTCCTCGGGAACTGCGGCCGCACTAGAGCGAATCCTTGATCTCCAGTCGACCCCTTATGCCTGGGTGAAATTTGACATTACGTTCGTGAGACCGGCAGATGTCAGGGTCAAGTCTGTCACGACGGTCCATGATCCTGAGAATCTGGGATACCGATTCCAAACGGAGCTAGGCGATCTCGTCTATATCGGAGACACGGCCAAGTCCGAGAAGATTTCGGAATTCGCAAAGGGATGCGACTTGCTGATTCACGACGCTACCTACCTCGATGGACAGGAATCGCTGGCAGCTCTGACCCAACATTCTACCGCGAGAGACGCGGGAAGCACAGCGAAGCTTGCTAGGGCAAGAAGGCTGATTCTAACTCACATTTCCCCAGGGAACGAGGGTGCTGAAAAGCGGTACCTAGCGGAGGCATCCGCAGTGTTTGATGGCCGAATAGTTGTGGCAGAGGATCATCAAATCCTAACCGCATAGGAAATCGGACGGAGACGGATCCTATTTCAGATGTGCCTTCGCTAGTAGTGATTTGTATCTTGGGTCGGTTCTGAAATTCTTCAGATCCGGGCTAAACCTTAGAGAGGGGAATGCGATCTTGCCGGATTCGAGAGCTTTTTCGGCCCATAGGAACGCGTTGTCTTGGTCTCCCAGAATCGAGTAGACTGTGATGAAGATTGTTGGGTTTGAATATCCAAGTGTTGAGTCTTTCATGGAGGCTTCGAATAGTTTCTTGGCTTCCTGGGTTTTTCCTGATGCGGCAGAGACGTATGCCAGATGTGCTGTGGCTTCAGCTTTTCTCTCACTAATGTCAACCAGTCTTCTCGCGTCCTCAGCGGCTTTTTCGAACAGTCCGTTTTGGACGTGCAGGTGGACTAGATAGTCTTGGGCTACGACGAAGTTAGGATTCATTTCTAGATACCTGCGACATTCGTCGATGGCTTTGTCGTATTGTTCTGAGAAGAAGTAGGCCTGTACGACGCCCATCCCGATTACCGGAGAGAGAGGGTCGAGTACCTGTGCTCTCTCGGCTGCCATGACCGATTCTTGTAGCCTTCCGGTCGTTTGCAAGAGCACGGAATGCCAATAGTGGGCGGTTGCGTGGTTGGGGTTCAGTTCGATCGCGTGCTTGAACTGTTCCTCTGCCGCGTCCCAGTCCCAGTCGTAGATCAACAGAACGGCGGCGAGTGAAGTATGTGCCTCTGCAAGTCTATCGTTGAGTTCTAACGCCCTGTTCGCGTAGTCTCGCGCCTTCGAGAAGGCCTCTTTAGCGGGGAGGTAGAGATGACGCCCCATCAGAGTATAGCAATCAGCCATTCCCGCATGAGCCAGGGCGTACTTAGGGTCCTTTGCTATCGCTTCCCCAAAATATGCAATTGCCTTCTCAAGGTCTTCCTTCGTCCTCTTGCTCCAATAGTATCGTCCTCTAAGGTAGAGGACGTAGGCTCCGATGTCCTCGGGAGCCTTCTGTTCGATGAGAGTTCTGTTCTCCCTGAGAAGCTGAACCTTTAACGCCTCGGCCACTCGCTCAGCGATATCCGTCTGAATTTTGAAAACGTCCTCCAGATCTCTATCGTACTTCTGAGCCCAGATAGGCGCTTCACTTCCGACATCGATAAGCTGGATGGTAATTCGCATTCTGCCTCCTGCCTTCCTCACGCTTCCCTCAAGAATGGTTCCGACCTTGAGTTCTCGTCCGATCTCGCCGACGCTCTTGTTTACTTGTTTGTACTTCATCACGGATGTTCTTGCGATCACGTTCAGTCCTCGAATCGAGGAGAGGGTGTTGATGATCTCCTCGGTAAGGCCGTCCGCAAAATACTCGTCTTGCCTGTCCGAACTAAGAATGGCCAGCGGAAGTGCGGCGATCCTTCGGGACTCGAGAGCCTCAACTGTGCTCAGCTTGACGCCTTCCGCTGGGGGCAGGACTCGGTAAACCTCCGTGGGCAACTGCACATTCTTCAACTGGCTTTGTCCAAGGGCCACCGTGCGGAATTCTTCGTTGTTCCGTACGTGGTCGAAGACCTGTTGAGTTATGCAGATTCCTCCAGGGTCTGCAAGAGACTGGATTCGTGAAGCGATGTTTACGGCATCTCCATAGACATCTCCGTCCCGGTGTTCAACGTCCCCAAGGTGAACCGCAACTCTCAGCAGAATCTTTCTCTCGGAAGGAACGCTCTGATTCCTTGTGTGCATGAGCTGCTGGATCTCTAGGGCACATCTCACTGCCTCAAGAGCACTTGGAAATTCTACCAGAAAGCCATCGCCGATAGTCTTGACTTCACGGCCTCCATGTCTTGCAAAGACTGGGCGCAACAACTTCCTGTGTTCTTCGAGCAGGGTGAGCGCGAGCGCCTCATTTTTTTCTGACATGGTCGTGTAGTCCACCATGTCAGTGAACATTATTGCAGCGAGTCTGCGCTCGCCCTGCGTCAACTGAATCCTCTGTGTCTAGATTATGTCAAGCTAAATCGTTTCGGACATTCAAATGAGTTTGATCGGGGGTCCCGCCGATGGTTCGAGAGGTCCGAATCGAAAAAATAGAGAGCAGAGCGAATGGGAGCTCCTATGTGGCAGGAATGGGAGCATGTGGCCGAAGTCCGAGTCTCTTCAGGAGATTCCGGTATCTCTGATCGTTGCGAACGCCGTCAAAGATTTCGTCGAAGCCAATCTCTGAGAGCTGGGACTCCTTTATTGAGTAGGATCGTTCGAGCCATTCGAACCCGGTTTCTACATCGCCTAGGTAAATGTGGTATCCTGCGATTTCGCTGGCACTGGCGGCCAACGGCTCTCCAAGATTTGCTTCCAGCCCCGGCAAAAGTTTCCGAACCCCTTCCTTATCGTCTCGGGTGTATGCGAGAAAAGTCTCAATCCTCCTGGGCATTTGAGGGAATGTTCCCTGAACGAGATCTAGGCCAATCTTGCACTCCTGCTTCGCATCGTCTAACCTTTTCATCTTAGCATATATCGCAGCAAGTTGGAAGTGTGCACTGGCGAAGTTGGGATCTAGCTCAACTGCTTTTTTGCATAACTCAAGCGCTTTGCCATATTCTCTCCTTGAGTAATAATACTCGGCATGATTTAGATTGATGATCTGTGAGAAAGGATCTAGTTCTACGGCTTTTTCGATCTGCTCTAGGGCTTGGTCCCATCGCGATTCTACTTGGAGAAGGCGGAAATACCATTGGTGCGCGGTTGCATAGCTAGGCTTGAGTTCGATCGACTTCTTGAACTCCTCCTCTGCGCCTTTGAAATCATATTCATCTTGGAGAATTAGGCCAAGGGTACTGCGCGCTTCTGCGAGATCTCCATCCAGCTCCAATGCAGCGGTCACTTCCGTTTTGGCTCTCTCATGATTCGTCTTAGTATCGATACCCCAGTTGGTAGCGAGCAGTTCATGGCAATCTGCGAGACCGGCGTGTCCGAGGGCGAATTTTGGGTCCTCTTTGATCGCCTGAGCAAAGTATTCTGCGGCTTTGCGGATGTCCTCTATTTTTCTCCTGTTCAGATGGTACCTGCCCCTCAAGTATAGGGTGTATGCCTTTGTGCTCTCTGTTGGTCTTCTGTCAATCCGGTTGATCTCCGGAGTCAATATTTTGACTCGAAGTGCATCTGAGACCTGTTTTGCAATGTCTGTTTGGACCCCGAAGACGTCATCAAGATTCCTGTCGTAGCTATGGGCCCAGACATGCCGATCGTCTCTAACATCGATCAGCTGGGCGGTTACACGAATCTTGTTTCCAGCTTTTCTGAAGCTTCCTTCGAGTACAGATCCTGCCTCAAGTTCACCACCTATCTCCTTGACCCTCTTGGTCGTTCCCTTGTAACCCATTATAGAAGTACGAGAAATGACGTTTAGCCCGCTCACGCCTGAGAGCGTTGAGATTATCTCCTCAGTAATACCATCGGCAAAATACGAGTCGCCCGGGTCGGGGCTCATGTTGGCAAAGGGCAGTACCGCAACCCTGCTAGTGTCCAACTGTGCAACTGTGATTTTCTGCTGCCTCTCCCATGGCAGCACCATCTCGTACACCTCAAGAGGTGCACTGACATTTTTCAGGGACTTGGACCCGAGGCTTTTGAGCGGAAGGTCGAACTTGTTCTGAACCTGGTCATAGACCTGCCGCGTCACGCAGATTCCTCCGTCTTCGGCTAGCGACTGTATCCTTGACGCAATATTCACAGCGTCTCCTGAGATGTCTCCTTGGGATTCCACCACATCCCCTAGGTGGAGACCTATCCTGAGTATGATTCTCTGGTCGCTTGGCTGGGAGATGTTGAATTCTCTTGAAGCCCGCTGTACGTCGTAGGCGCATCTGATGGCGTCCAGTGCGTTGCCAAACTCGATTAGAAAGGCATCACCGATGGTTTTGATTTCTCTACCGTTGTGCCTGTTGAATACGGGTCTCAACAGCTTCCTCTGTTCGTCTGCTAATGCCAGCGATAGTGACTCGTTTCTTTGACCCAGAGCTGTGTAGCCAGCCATGTCCGTGAACATGATTGCGGCGAGCCTACGTTTTCCTTGGGACAAGAACGCGTCTCGACTTGTTTTCTCCGACTCGACGATAAATTCCTTATGGGAAACTGGTCGTGCGCTTCATTCGTTTAGAGTCCTATCCTGTCTAGGATTGCGACGAACTTTTTCTCTTTTCGTAGGGTATCGAACGCTGGGTCGACCTTGAGGTAGACCAGGAAGCTTCTCTCCTCGTACGCCTTCTCTAACCAGGCCAATGCTTCTTCGTGATTGCCAAGGGCTGTGTGAATAACTGCCCGCCCGTAGGCGGGGACATATTCGTCGCTCGCCAATCGGTCAAGGTCCCTCAGCACCTTCACAGCTTCGTCCCTTTTTCCGGCCATGGCGTAGATGTAGCCAAGGTCGTCGAGAATGAAGATGCTTCTTCCAGACAGAGCTATTGCCTTTTCAATCTCAGAAACGGCCTCATCGTGCTTGCCGATCTGCGAGTAGACCTCAGCTAGACCCTTATGGGCGATCGGAAAGTTCGGGTCAATTTCGAGCGACTTTCGGTACTGGTCGGTTGACTCATCATATCTGCGTGCGAGGTAAAGGTCCCTTGCGGCATCTGTCAAGATAATCATCGACAATGGATCGAGTTCTACAGCTTTCCTGACCTGGGTAAGTGAGTCATTGATGTGCCCCTGTGCCATATAGTGGGTGGCACGCCAGAAATGCGCAGTGGCGTAGCTGGGGTTTAGATCTAGGGCACGGTCGAGTTCTGAACCTGCCCTCTTCCAATCAAAATAATACTGCATCAAAGCCTGGCCCAAAGATGCGTGCGGTTCAGCGACGGTCTCGTTGAGCGACAAGGCCTTCTCCGCTAGTTCCTTGGCTCTTGGGAATACAACCGCGGCGCGTCGGAAGCCATAATATCCGAGTATGCTATAGCAATCGGCTAGGCCTGCATACGCGAGAGCATATCGCGGGTCTCTGCCTATTGCCTCTTCGAAGTATTTGATGGCCCGGTTTATCTCGTTTTCAGATCTCAAGTTCCAGCGACTTCTTCCTTTGAGGTAGAGAGAATATGCCTCTGGATTCTGGGTATGCTGTTGCCGGAGGGCTGAGTTCTCTCGAACACCGAGCCGGAGTTCGAGTGCCTTTGCTACTTGTTGGGCAATGTCGCTCTGGACGGAGAAAATGTCTTGTAGATCTCGGTCGTAAGTCTCAGTCCAGAGTTGTTCTTCGCTCTGGGTATCGACCAACTGGACCGTGATTCGGACCCGATTCTTGGACTTTCTTACACTTCCTTCAACCAGAGAACCAACTTTCAACTCTTGGCCTATCCGATTCGCAGTAACTTTTTCTCCTTTGAATCGCATAGCAGAAGTCCTTGCGACAACCCTTAGACCCCCAATCTTGGACAGAACGGCAATTAGCTCATCCGTCATCCCGTCAGCAAAGTACTCGTCCGCGATGTCAGGGCTGATGTTAGAAAACGGCAGAATGGCTATTCTTCTTGCATCGTGTTCACCCGACGAGACTGTTCCTGTCGCATCCCATGGCATTACCATCTTGTACACCTCCATTGGTGAGTTCACATTCTTCAACGACTTGGGTCCGAGGCTTGTTAGTGGCAACTCAAACTTGTTCTGGACGTGATCGTAGACTTGGCGAGTGAGACAGACTCCTCCATCTTCGGCCAACGGTTCTATCCTCGACGCGATGTTCACCGCGTCTCCGGAGATGTCGCCCTGAGATTCTACAACATCGCCGAGGTGTACGCCTATTCTAAGGTGAAGCCTATGCTCGACGGGTGCAGAGATATTGAATTCTCTGGTGGTCCTCTGGATATCATACGCGCACCTTACGGCATCCATAGCGCTTGAAAACTCGACGAGGAATCCGTCACCAATAGTTTTGACTTCCTTTCCATTGTGCCTGTTGAGAATCGGCCTGATGAGTCTTCGCTGTTCGTCGACTAGGGCGAGTGAGAGGGATTCGTTTCTTTGTCCGAGGGTGGTGTATCCTACCATGTCTGTGAACATAATCGCAGCTAGCTTCCGTTGCCCATAGGCCAAGTTTGTTGTGCAAGTTCACTGCCTGTACGAATGATAAATCCGTTATGGGAGTGCTAGTAATTGGAACAAGCTACGTGCTTCAAACACTACGCATATGACCCTAATCTCATTCGGTGCGCGTTGGGCTGAGTAGGGTTGAAGGTGGACCTGGTATGAATGAGTGACGAGTAGCTTGCTTGCAAAATGCGCCTGCGATATGGTTAAGAAAGGAGGACAGAGTGATAGAAGTAAAGTGCTGGGACGTGAACGATGGAACCCGGCGTCTGGCAGCCTTAGTTTTCACCGACATGGTCGGATACACGTCTCTCTCACAGAAAAATGAGGCTCTAGCACTAGAGCTACTCGAAGAGCACCGAAGGCTCCTCCGTCCTCTTTTCCCAAAGCATAACGGCCGGGAGATCAAAACCATGGGCGATGCCTTTTTAGTTGAATTCGCCAGTGCCCTGGAAGCACTCAGGTGCGCTTTCGACATTCAGCAGTTGTTGAACGAACTTGATGTTAATCGTCCTCCGGAGAAGCGGATTTTGCTTCGTATTGGAATCCATCTGGGAGATGTCGTTCACAGCAAGAACGATGTCCAAGGGGACGCCGTTAATGTCGCGTCTCGAATCGAACCTCTTGCTTCACCCGGTGGCATATCCATCACGGAACAAGTATACCACCAGATCAGGAACAAGTTCGAGTTTCCATTTGTCAGTCTCGGGCAACAGAACTTGAAGAACGTCCAGGATCCTGTCGAAGTCTACCGAGTCGTTCTCCCCTGGGAAGCGCAGTTGGGCGAAGAGCCAATTCTCGACAAGCGCAGAATCGCGGTGATGCCCTTTACGAATATTAGTCCAGATCCGAGAGACGAGTACTTTGCGGATGGAATGACAGAGGAACTGATCTCTACGCTGTCAAGAATCGGAGAACTGAGAGTCATATCCCGAACCTCTGCGATGCGTTACAAGGGCACCAGTAAGAATGTTGGCGAGATTGCGAGAGAGTTGAGAGTGGGAAGTATTCTTGAGGGAAGTGTAAGAAAGGCTTCTGACGATTTGCGAATCACCGCCCAACTTATTGATACTGGAAACGACGAGCACCTCTGGTCTCAGGACTACGACAGGAGGCTGGAGAACGTCTTTGCAATACAGAAGGAGATAGCTCAGAGTGTAGCGGAAGCCTTGAAGGTCCGGCTGCTGTCAGGTGAGAAGAAAAGCATCGAGAAAAAGGCAACTGGAAATACGGAAGCCTACACGCTCTACCTGAAAGGCCGATTCTACTGGAACGAAAGAATGAGGGATAGCAACGACAAAGCTGTCAAGTGCTTCGAAGAAGCTGTAAAGCTAGACCCGAACTACGCTGCTGCATATTCAGGGCTCGCTGATTGTTATCTGATCTACAGCGACCGGGGATGGCTGAGTCCCAGAGAAGCGGTTCCCAAAGGAAGGGAATATGCGCTGAGAGCAATCGAATTAGACCCAAGACTCGCCGAGGCGCACGCCTCCCTAGGACTGGCTTTCATGCATGACTGGATGTGGCAAGAAGCAGAGAGAGAGTACGAGAAAGCTATCGAGCTAAACCCGAGCTATGCATCAGCGTACCAGTGGTACGGTGTTCATCTCTGGTTCGCCGGAAGGTACGAAGAAGCTAAGGAGAGAACTGAACGCGCGCGCGAATTAGACCCTCTATCAACTGTGATAGAAGCGAATCTCTGCCACGAACTGCTCAACCTCGGAAAGCGCGATCAGGCGATGGAGCCCTTCAGAAGAGTGGCCAAGCTGAACCCTGACTCCTGGCAAGCGCACTACCTTCTCTCCGAGATTCAACTCATGGATTCTAAGTTCGAGGACTCGATCTTTGAAGCAGAGAAGGCGAGCGCTCTTCTAAAGGGGAACTTGGGCGTGAAGTCTCAACTGGGGTTTGTGTACGGAATGGGGGGACGAAAGGATCAGGCGGATAATATCCTCAATGAGCTCAAGGAGGCGGGAAAGAATGAGTATTTGCCCAGCGGCTGGGTGGCGGGTGTTCTATTCAGCCTCGGAAGGAGTGACGAAGCTTTCGAGTATCTGGATAAGGCCTTCGAGGAGCGCTCAAGCAGTCTTTTCTATTTTCGGAATTTTCCCTGGTTTGAAAAATTTCGAGCAGACCCGCGATGGGCATCCCTCGAGAAGCGGATAGGACTCTGGAATAGGTAGAGCTTGCAGAGCCCAGCGGGTTCTCCCCAAAGGCAATCCGAGGATCAGCAGCATCCGCTTCCCGGCCGGTTCAAATGAATTCAGAAGGCAAAGAGAGTTCAGATGACCGCGAACAATCGCCGCTCTCCAAAGTCTTTGAGCAGTCTGTTGCCAAGGTCGGTGAGGTGGAGGCCGGACCCTGCAACCAAGTCCCTGACTGTACTTGATACGAGAATCTCGCTGGGTCTAGCCTGCGCTGCCACTCTCGAAGCCATGTGGACGGCTATTCCGCCTATGTCGTCTTCCATCAGCTCGCATTCGCCCGTGTGTAGCCCTGCTCGGGTTTTGATTCCGAGTTCGCTGACTGATTCTCTGATTGCTATGGCGCATTCGATGGCTCGGGTGGGACCGTCAAAAGTGGCCAAGAATCCATCGCCCATGGTCTTGATCTCCTTTCCTCTATGACTGGCGAGTTCGCTCCGAACCAAGTCATTATGCTTCTTCAGAAGATCACGCCACTCGGAATCACCCATTTTCTTTGCAGTCTCCGTCGACCCGACGATATCGATGAAGAGAATTGTCGCGAGAACCCTGTCTGAAGCTGGAAGGGATCGGGTGCCCGTTACGAATTCTTGGATCTGGGAAATGACTTGATCCTGTATGCCTGCCATCGAGTGAGTGTTTCCAGGGAACTCTAAGAATCTCGCTCCGGGTATCCTCGAAGCCAGGTCGCGGGCCGCTTCTATGTTCGCCAGCGGGTCTCCGGTTCGGTTCATCACGAGGGTCGGTGCATGTATTGTCGGCAGGATATCGCGGGTGTCAATCTCGGCGTTCATTCTCTCTAGGGCTGCGACCGCCGAGGGACTGCCTCCAGCCCGAGCAGCTCGCAGGAACCATTCGAGAAACGCTGGATCGACGTCCTTCCCCAGCCCTGCTCCGTCACCAATCAAATATCGTAGGGTTATTCCGTTTTCTTGGAGATCATCGATCATGCTCTGATTTTCTTCCAGCGTCAGACCCCAGGGATAGTCTTCGCTCCGTATCCAACGTGCTTGGACGCCCCACAAGATGACTGCCCTAGTCCGGGTTGGATAAGTGGCCGCAAACAGGCATGCCATCGATCCTCCCTCAGACAACCCGAAAATGACTGCATCCTTGCTCCCTGCAGCATCCATGACTGCTCTAATGTCGTCAATTCTCTCCTCTAGAGTCGCGGCGTTGGTCGGTCGGTCAGACAGCCCAGTTCCACGCTTGTCAAAGCGAATCAGGCGGCAGAACGAGCTCAGCTTTTCGAAGTATCGTGCTGTCGCCGGCCACTCCCAGGCGAGATCCAAGTGAGAGACCGTACCAGGGGCGATAACCATGTCAATTGGTCCGCTTCCCGTGATCTGGTAAGCGATTCGCACATCTCCGCTTCTTGCGTACTTGGTGTCCGGTCTCATTCCACAACCACGCCCTCCAACACTAACTGGTGCAGTAGCCAACACCACCCGACGTTTACCCTAATCCAATCCTCTTCAGGAGCTCTTGGTATCTCGGGTCGCCTCGGATGCTGTTGAACAATTCGTCCGTCTTTATGTAAAAGAGGTCATCTTCCTTTCTTGAATACGATTTCTCTAGCCATTCGAATCCTTTTTCACTCTCACCGAGATAGAAATGGAGACCGGCCGCCTGTAAAGCGGAAATTGCTAGAGGCTCGCCAAAATGCGCCTCCAGTTCATGTAGCAGTTTTCTAACTTTCTCCTTGTCATCCTCAAAGTATGCGACGAGCACGTCGAGAATTTTAACCGGTCTGTGATATGATGCTCGGCCGAGCCCAACGGCAATCTTGGCCTCGCGAGTTCCGCGCTCGATGGCAATCTTGGCCTCACGCTTCATGTCAGCCAACCTCTTCATCGTCCCGTATGCCACAGCCAAGTCGAAATGCGCCATGGCAAAGTTGGGGTCTAGCTCAACGGCCTTTTTGTACAGTTCCAGTGCCTTGTCATAGTCTCCCTTTCTTCTATAGTAATGGGCATGGTTCAGGTTTATGATCTGCGAGAACGGGTCAAGTTCTACTGCCCTTTCGATTTGTTTGAGCGCTTCGTCCCACCTCAACTTACCTAGGAGTAGACGGAAGTACCAATGGTGCGCGGGAGCGTAGCTAGGCTTCAGTTCGATCGCCTTTCTGAACTCTTCCTCTGCCTCCTTGAGATTGAACTCGTGAAACAGTATGAGTGCTCGGGTAGCGTATGCTTCTGCAAGGTCTCTATCCAGCTCCAAGCCCTTGGCGACCGCAATCTTGGCTTTCTGGCGGTTCGCGCCTGAGTCGATCCCTAGATTGGAAAGTACCGCATAGCAGTCAGCGAGACCAACATATCCCAGTGCGAACCTCTCGTCCTCTCTCACCGCTTGACCGAAATATTCTGAAGCCTTCACAATGTCCTCTACCCCTCTTCTGTTGAAGTGGTACCTGCCTCTCAGGTAGAGGGTGTAGGCCTTGGTGCTCTCGGTTGGCTTTCTGTCAATCCCGTCGATCTCCGCTTCCAAAATCTTGACTTTGAGTGTGTCTGAGACCTGCTTGGCAATATCGGTCTGAACTGCAAATACATCGTCAAGGTTCCTATCGTAGCTCTGTGCCCAGACATGCTGATCGTCCGCCACGTCGATTAGCTGAGTAGTTACCCGTATCTTGTTGCCCGCCTTCCGGAAGCTACCCTCGACAATAGATCCAACTCCCAGCTCCGCGCCGATTTCTGAGATCCGCCTGTCCTTCTTCTTGTAGCTCATCACAGAAGTTCTGGCTATCACTCGCAAGCCCTTCACGAGCGAAAGCTTGGAGATCAGTTCCTCGGTTAGACCGTCCGCAAAGTATTCATCCGCTGGATCAGGACTCATGTTCGCAAACGGCAGAACCGCGACCCGCTTCTTGTCCAGCTTTGCCAGTTGAGTGGCTTTCTTCTCGTCCCACGGCATTTCCATCCGATACACTTCTATAGGAATATTCACGTTCTTGAGGGATCTTGAGCCAAGACTCGTCAGTGGTAACTCGAACTTGTTTTGAACGTGATCGTAAACCTGACGAGTGAGACATACACCCCCATCATCTGCAAGATAATTAATCCTCGAGGCCACATTTACTGCATCACCTGAGATGTCGCCCTGAGTGTCTAGCACATCACCCAAGTGAACCCCTACTCGCAAGTGGACTCTCCTCTCCTCGGGTAGGGAGATGTTGTATTCTCTTGCAGTTCGCTGGATGTCATAAGCGCACTTTACTGCGTTCAACGCGCTCGAAAATTCGACGAGGAAAGAGTCTCCCATGGTCTTGACTTCCCTTCCGTCATGTCTGTTGAGAATCGGTCTGATCAATTTTCTCTGTTCGTCGACTAGGGCTAGCGAGAGTGATTCATTCTTCTGTCCGAGGCTCGTATAGCCTACCATATCGGTGAACATGATTGCAGCGACTCTACGTGCGCCTTCCGACAATTAGGCTCCTTAATCCTCAGCTTCCCGCAACGATAAAACGGTTGGTCCTCGAGACCAAGCCCCGGTCCACCAAGAAATCGGCCAGCTCGGTTTGCACGAAGGGTCAGGTTTTCGAAGAATGCTTCTGCTCGGTTCCATGTTCATATACGCGCGAAATGTACTGCGAAGTGGTTAAGGTCAAATCGATGGACTTTGATCAGTTCACCATAGGATTATTGATCTTGCGCGCCGACGCGCCGAGACTAAGTGAAGAGGAGGAGAATGCTCTCCAGGACGCTCACATGGCACACCTTGCCAAGTTGCATGATGAAGGGCATCTGTTGGCCGCGGGGCCGCTCCTCGGCTCGTCCGACCGTGACATGCGAGGACTAGAAATCTACAAAGGTTCGCCGGATGAGGTGAGGGCACTGGCAGATCAGGACCCTGGAGTCCGAGTCGGGCGATATACGCACCGGTTTCTTCCATGGATGGTGCCGGGAGGAGTCGTGAGCTTTGCTCACACTCGTTTTCCTCGGTCAATGGCCGAGGTTTAGGTTAGCTCATCTGCTGTGTTTAGGATTCGTAGAGTCTCTGGACTATTTCCTGCGCTTCGGGCTTTGTGAATATCTCGTTGAGTGATCTGGGGATCTTGTCGTCGAACACTTCCTTGGCGTACCATTTCGATCCGAATGCCATCAATCGCGTGAGGATGGGCAGGGTATCCTCTCCCTTCTCCGTGAGAGTCCATCTTACAATCAACTCTTGGTCTTCGGTCTTCTGAATGATCCCATCCCTTTCCAGCTCTTTCAGGCGCATGGAGAGGACCCGTGGTGTTAGGCCCGGGATGGATTCTAGGAGGTGGTTGAAGCGGTCTATCTTCCTGAATCCGATGTCTCTGAGGAGTAGCGTAGTCCATTTTCTTCCGAGGACCCCCATGCTTGCCTTGATGGGGCATTGACAGAAATGGACATCAGGTCGGAGAACCCCCTTCGTGCCCGGGATTGAGTCCAACCATGCTCGGGACCATTCAACTCAATAATCACGGATGCCATTACACAGGGGGTCCGGTGGGGCGAATTCACAGCAGCAGTCTTTGTCTCGTTCGGCGCCCTGAGTTCTCTGCTGATTCCAAATCCGAGACCCACAGTGATGCAGGAAGCAAGAGTCCACCTGTCAAGACTATCGCTCCAATCGCCGAGACGGTCTAAAAGCTCCGAAGCTTTGACAACATGAAATTCTCGAACTGACGTGGCCGAGCGATTGGTCTCTCCGGTTTCCACGCGGTCGGGTTTCTACTATCGAAGCAGTCTAACGTTTGTCCCGCGAGGATTCTCCTCGACGAGCCTCGAGAAAGGAATGCAGCGTCCTCCCGCTTTCTCTACTTTAACGAGTGCTCGCGGAGAGAATTTGAAAGCAGCTATCGTCAACTTTTCCTTCGGCTCGCCCGAGCCAAGGACCTTGCCTGGGACTGCTATGACCTCTCCTCCCTTCAGGTTCTTCGAAACCTGTCCTAGATTCAGGACGATTCTCGTTCTTCTGGATTTACCTAGGAAGCTTGCGATAGTGATCCAGAGCGGTGTCTGGTACTGTTTTCCCGCCTTCATGAGGTAGCCTATGGCGCTGAGCAGTTCAGGGTTTGTTGGCCGGCGTTGCTTCATTTTCGGGATCTCTGGGGCGGAGCGACGCGGTAACGGACGGCTACCAATAAAGCCTTTCGAGCATGTTCATCACGAAACGTGGATTGAAGCGTTGTTAGACTGCGCAGATCGTCTTTGTCGTAGCACGCTATCCGGCTAAGAGACTTCATCCAGAAAAAATGTTCCGAGGTTCAAACTGCCAAACTGACTTTTAGGCTCTTTAGCGGGGAATCTCGGCTTTCCAGGCGATCCATTACCGGGAGTCCGCAGGCAATGCCACTACCGCGAGTCCCGTCAACTACCGGGGCCTGCCTCCCCACCAACTTGTTGGCAGGTACGGGCTCGTTCACGGTTCTACAGGTAAGTTAATAGCAAGTATACATTGAATGCCACTATTAACGCGACAGTCACCACGGCGACAATAATTGTTCTCCTTCTGTTGACAAAATCTCCCATGAACTTCTTCTTTGATGTGAAGTAGACAAGTGGGATCATCGGGAGGGGAATCATGAGGCTGAGGATCACCTGACTGTAAACGAGCAAAATGAGCGGGTCAAGCCCTAACAGTATTGCTATCGTGGTTGGGAACACATTCACCCCCCTCGTTACTATTCTTCTTGCCCATATGTTCCAGTGTTTTCCGATCAGTCCTTCCATTATTACCTGTCCTGCGATTGTTCCAAGTGTCGATGACGTAAGACCTGACGCAAGTAAAGTCAGAACAAAGATGATTCCGACAATGGGCGCGAATATCGCGCTTAGCTGTTGAACTGCGTATCCGATCGTGAGGTTAGAGTTCGGGTACAGCGGTGTAGCTACAAGTAGTATTCCTGCGTTGACAACTCCGGCAATGCTCAAGAAGACCACAGTTTCCCGGAGGTGGATTTTCCTAGTTCTTTGTCTCACCTCGATCGAAGCATTGGAAGAATCGTATCTATTCTTGGGATCGGGCACCTTCTTTCCCATGAGGTCCATCTTGTTCTTTGAAAGCCAGGAGTGGACAAAGAGTGCGTGGGGCATGACAGTCGCCCCAATTATCCCAACGACAAGCAGGAGGGCGTCGCTGCTCAGTGATCCTGGCACAACGGAATGATATGCGATCTGGCCTAGGTCAGGTTTGATGACTATCAACTGGTAAAGTATGCCGACAACGAGAACGCTCGTGAAAAGCATGAAAAATTGCTCGATTATGTGGAATCTTCTTGTCATCATCGTCATTAACAAGAGGACATCGAGAGCACCGAAGATTGCAGCGTATAGAAGAGGTACGCCGAAGAGTATGTTGAGAGCCACGACGGTGCCCAAGTATTCCGCAAGGTCGGTCGCCGCCGCCGCTGCCTCTGCAGCGAGCCAGTACGGGATCACAAACCCCTTCCGTCCCAGGGACTTCCTGACCATTTCGGGTAAAGAATAGCCGGAAGCGATTCCAAGCTTCCCAGAAAGATACTGTAGTAACATCGCCATTCCCGAAGCAAGCCAGACAGCCCAAACGAGCCCGAACTTGAAGCCCGCCCCCGCCGCTAGGTCGGTACCGTAGTTGCCGGGATCCATGTAGGCTAAAGATACCATGAGCGCAGGGCCCAGGTAAAGAAGGAAATCGCGATGAGAAGCTCGAGTGCTCGTTTTCTGCCCCGTCAGCTCAGTTGTGACCTGTTGTTGCGCTTTCCATGGGGCCCGCATAGCTGGCATGAGAGGACTTCTGTCGTATTTAAATTTAGGTCACTCTAACATGCTTTGTGTGGTCTAATTTTGCTAATATACTCGAATTGCTTTCGACGGGCCTAATTTGCCAAGCTTTTTACCGAACGGCGTCGGTCCCGACTGAAACCGAATTGGGCAGAGATGATTCAGCTGAAAAAAGAGACCTCTCGGCTGGAAGACTACCTCGAAGCAATCTACCGGCTTAGTCATGGTAAAGGCTACGCGAGCACGATCGATCTTTCGGACATGTTGCAGGTCAAACCCCCAACGGTATCCACGATGGTGGGAAACCTTGCCAGGAAGGGTTACCTTGTGCATGAGCCATACCGAGGGATGAAGCTAACCGAGAAGGGCGAGAAAGTGGCCAGATCCGTAATCTCACGGCACGGGATAATCTCGGAGTTTCTCTCTTTGATCGGAGTGGGGGAGGTAACGGCGCGTCAAGATACTGAAGGAATTGAGCACTACATTCAGCCAATCACCGTTCACAAGATCGCAAAGCTCGTAGAGTTTCTTCGAAAGAATCCGAAGCAGATGAAAGCCATACGGGACTACATAGAAAGATAAGGGACGAACGTATTCAAGCCGCTCCGTTTTCGTTTGGATACTATGGACCAAGAAACCATAAGGTAGACGGTTAATTCAGCTAGCCCTGATGGTCGTTGATTGACCCATGGGAATTCATCATGATCGGGGCAATTATCATTGCCCTGCTGGTATGGGGCCCTCAGAAGATACCTGAGCTCGCTAAGGCCGTGGGTGAGGCAAAACACGAACTCGAAACAGCCAGCAGAGGAGAATACGACAAGAGTGACAGTCCAGAAATTCCGAAGCAGCAACGTTTTACCGAACACCGAGAGATTCTAGAAAAGTAGCTTTCGAACTCGGTTTTCGTCACGCGTGAAGCTCATGGTATGACTCAACAGCTTCTCTGGAGACGAAGGCGAGAATAACCGCAGTGGCGAGATAGTCGGCCCACCAGAGTCTGAGGAAGTATTCGAGGAGGAGACCTCCCAGCAGCGCGACGGACATGAAAATGCAAGTGAGCGATGCGATGGCATCGATCGAGAGGATGGAGGAACGGGTCTCTCGGCCTATTCTTCTCTTCCTTAGCCAAAGATAGGGCATTATGACTACCGCCCCTACCGCGATGGCTATGCCCAGAGGCGAGGCTTCTGGTCTGAGTCCGGTGACGTAGGAGTAGACGGCCACCAATCCGATTACTGGAATTAGTGAGAAGAGTAGAGCGTTTGTTAGCCGCTCTGTTCTCCTTCCCAAGTTTGTCTCAGTGCGGCTTGGTGTGCGTCTGAGAAATGTGAGGGCTGTGAAGCCCGAGAGTAGTTCGACGAGGCTGTCGCCTCCGAACGCTAACAATGCGAAGCTCCCTGCGACGAGCCCGGTCCAGACTGAACCAATGACCTCGATTGTCATCCATGCCGAGCTAAAGTATTCGACTTTGATGCCCACTCCAATCCTCGTTCTTCTCCAGGACTGGTGGGTTGTGTTGCAGCAGCAGGAAGCGCACCCGTAGCAGTCGGCTGGGGTACGACAGGGGGCGCAGGAGTTCTCCCCACAGCCGCAAGTCCGGCAGGATGATGATGCTGCCGTGCCAAAGGACAGAGAACTCATCACGCAAATTGTCTCCTTGATGTTGTATACAAAGCCTAGTATGTGACGAACAATAGCATAGACATAGAGTAACGGACACCAGTTGGGTGAATTACTTCGAGCTGCAGTTGGGTTCTATCTTACTCTCTGGATCTTCAAGAGGTCGGTTCGTCCCATGGGGCCCTTCGGGTCTCCGGACACGATTACTATCGTGTTGCCTTTCCTCGCTAGTTTGAGTCTCTTGACAGTTTTTTCCGCCTCGGTGAATATGGACTCCGTTGACTCCATCTCTCTCCTCACTGTCTGCACGCCCCATGAGAGTAGGAGTTGTTTTTCCACCTCTGCCTGGGATGTGAGTGCAACTATGGGCAGGGGAGGTCTGTATTTTGAGACTCGCCGGGCGGTCTTGCCTGTGCGAGTCGGTGTTACGATGGCTGCTGCGGATATCTGGAGCGCGGTTTCGCATGCGGCGAAGGCGATTGCGTCCTCCTGACTATTCTCATGCCATTCGCGTCTCTGTTGCGTGATCTGTTTAGGGAGGTATCGTTCTGTTTCTTGAGCAACTTTCTGGAGTGTCTTGACGGCTGCGACTGGATAGCTTCCGATTGCTGTCTCCTCTGAGAGCATTAGTGCGTCTGAGCCGTCGAGGATCGCGTTGGCTACATCCGTGACCTCCGCTCGGGTCGGTGTGGGTGCTGAGATCATTGACTCTAGCATCTGAGTGGCGGTCATCACCGGTTTTGCTTGGCGGTTGGCTTCGAATATGATCCTCTTCTGGACGATCGGTATGCGCTCCAGGCTAAGCTCGACCCCCAGGTCTCCCCGCGCAACCATGACTCCGTCTGCTTCTTTGACAATCTCCTCCAGATTCTGAACCGCTTCTTTCTTCTCGATCTTGGCGACTAGGAATATTTCTCGTCCTTTCTCGTGCGCCACCTTCCGGGCCATCCGTATGTCGTCGGCTCTCTGGACAAACGACACAGCGACCATGTCGAGATTATTCTCAAAACCAAAGTGCAGATGTTCCCGATCCTCGCGAGTTATCGCAGGCACGCGTGCTCGTAGCCTGGGAAGGTTCAGCCCCTTACCGGAAATTAGATCCCCGCCAACCAGCACACGCCCTTCCACCTCGTCCCGTTTAGTGCGGAGAACCTCGAGCCTGATGGACCCGTCCGCCAGATAGATCATGTCCCCTTCCCTGACCGTCTTCGGCAGGTCAGGATACGCGACGGGAATCTTGCCCTTGGCCTTGGAGGGTTTGGTTGTCAGCGTTACATTGTCGAGCCTTTTCAGATGCATGGGCTCGGACGCGAGTTTTCCAACTCTGAGCTTCGGACCGGGTAGGTCCTGGAGGATAGCTACCGGGCGGCGGAGGCTGTGGCTGACTTTCCGGATCGACTTTACATTTTTCAGGTGTTCTTCGTAGGTTCCGTGTGAGAAGTTGATTCTGGCGACATTCATGCCGGCACGGATCATGTGACCTAGTACGCTGGGAGAGCTTGACGCTGGACCGATCGTACAGACTATTTTTGTAGCTATTCTGGCGGGCACTGGACGCACCTCTCTTCCAATAACTTAGCTTCCGCAAGATGGATTGCTGATAAGCCTCGCGGAGACCCGGGAGACACGCAGTAGCGGGTTATTGCTGGTTTTGAAGCCATTCCGCACGTCTGCTACTCTTCAGGTCTTTGAAGGGGAACATCAGGATTAGATTGTTCGCATACGATTGTTCGCTGATCGAGAATGTCGAAGATACAGGAGAAAGAGGCTACCCTGCTCAACAATCTATCGGGCAGCGAAATCGCTAACGAACTGGATTCTCGTCTCAGGGATCTTGAGAAGAATATTGCAGTTGCGCGCGAATTCATCAAGTTGGCTGACGAGAGCTACTCTGAGCTACGTCACAAGTGGAATCTTCTGCATGAGGAAGTCCTCAATAAGCCTCAGACACACGCAACAGAACGAGCAACCGTAACAGAGGAGAAAACAGAAGCCAGGCCTCGGAACAAGGAACATTCCAAGACTAGAGCGAAGGAGGTGGCTGAACCGGATGAGCCGAAGAGTCCCATTACCGCGAACATATCAACAAAACCTGAGAGTCGCGCGAAACGCGTCAAGACTGTGAATCGATCCAGGAAAGGTCCAGAGATTTCCAGCGAAAACACGGATTCTATTGTTTCAGGGAAGCCCTCCGAACCATATCGAGATCCAGGCCGAAGACGCGGAAAGACTAGCGGGCACAATTAGAAGCCCCCTTCCAGCATCCGTTCCAACGCGCCGTGTAGACCTGAGGCCAACCGTCTGAACTTGGCAATCGCGGACAGGTCCTGAGATCGATAATCTGAAACCGGACCAGAAAACTCTACCTGAAACCAGCACTCAAAACGGTTCCTGGAACGAGTCTTCAAACCGCTATTGAAAACGGGTTCCTGAAACCATCTGAAACAGGTTCCAGACCCACCTTCTGAAAAAAGAACTTGAAACAGAAACTACGATTTTTCCCCATGCCCCCGGGGCTATCCGAATCTCCAGCAAGAGCAAGAGACGCTCCCGCGTTTGAAACATGAAATAGTCTCTTCTACCATCCCGCCTTCCGGGCCGGTAGTCCAGCCTGGTATGCGTTAGTATGCACGGAACGGACGTCGCCCTCACACGGCGAAGGTCGTGGGTTCAAATCCCTCCCGGCCCACCAACCAACAGAGATAGAGAGATGAACAATTGAGCCCCGACCCGATAGTCGACCTCGTCCGAGCCACAGTCGCCCTATTCATCATCGTCGACCCCATCGGCCTAGTCCCCATCTTCGCAAACGTCACCAGCAGCATGCCCCCGCCCGACCGGACCAAGATGTACCGGGTCGTAATCTACACCGGAGCCAGCCTCCTAACAATCTTCGCCCTCGTAGGCCAAGAACTACTTGCCCTCTTCGGCATCAGCCTCCCAAGCTTCGAAATGGCCGGCGGACTACTACTACTCCTGCTCGCCCTCGACATACTCTTCAGAGGAGAAAGATTCGCCAAACCAGGCTCACACGAAGACGCGGGAATTGTCCCCATCGCCTTCCCCCTGCTCGTAGGCCCCGGCGCCATAACCACGACCATGATAGCCCTAGGAGCCTACGGAATACTCGTCACACTAGGCTCAGTCCTCATCGTCATGCTACTCAGCTGGATCGTCATGAAACAAACCCCAAGAATCCACTCCCTACTAGGAAAGACCGGATCCTCAGTTGTAGCCCAAGTGATGGCGGTCTTCATAGCAGCCATAGCAATACAATTCATCATCACCGGAATACGAACCTATCCCTGACAGCAGAAGAGATAGGCCCAGCATCACATTTTGGCGAGCCCGAGCCGCTTGAGCTGCTTATACATGATGAAGACCACCAACGCGATTATGACAAAGTAAATGATCTGAGAGATGAAATCGCCGTAGAGAAACACCGAGGGCTTTCCTGACACTGGAGACGTAATGGTCGCGTTCAGAGACGACAGGTTTCCAGTAGGGAGCACCAGCCCAACTATTGGATTTATGAGATCCTTAACCAGCGAGTTGACGACAGCCGACGAGGCGACTCCTATGACGAAACCGATGGCGAGACCTACGACCCCGAAGGTCTGGAGGAAGTCAACGAACTCTTTGAAGAAGCCTTTCTTCTTCTCGGAAGCCTTTTCCATCTTGTCCATGGACGGCGAGAGAGCTTGGACAGGTCATAAGACAACCGGTCGTGCAAGCAAGTGCGGGCTAGTTCTGAGCGGCGTTGCTGTGCTTGTCTCGGATGGAGTAGACGAGTCGTTGTCCCTGGGTTGTTTCTTCGATGGTGAGGTTGAGGATGCTCTTGTCGTCGATTTCGAGAAGCTGTGCGAGGTCTTTGGGGATCAGGAGATACTTGCTCCCCTTGATTCTTGTCGGTGTTAGCTGTATTACCATTCTTGATCTACCAACCAGGCGGTTGGATAGAACTAAGCACAGGCGATACCATAATCCCGGCGTTACCCCAGCGGTTGTCTAGTCGTCACAGGAGTCTCGATGCTCGGGAGTCGGCTGGGGCCGTGTGTCTATGGAGGCATGGATAGGCCCCCGGGGGGTCGAAAAGATTTCACGCGTCGCGATGGAATCTTTTTTCTAGAAAAATTCGTGTCGACTGTTCCGGGAGCCTGTTCATGAAGCGGGTCGGGAAATGTTTCAACAAATGATTCCGGAATTGTTTTCGGAAGTCTGATTCAGGAACCGATTTCGGCCCGTGTGTCTTGGTCGAGAAACGGGAACTGAAGTTCGGTTCGAGGTTTTAGAGCCCTTAAATATGACGTACGTCATACGCCGATCGTTAACGAGAGAATAGCTAAAGAATGGATATTGAAGCGGACGTGAATCCCTAAGATGAGTCAAAACGTGAGCCAGCTCGATATCAAAGACCTCCACGCCACGATCGAAGGCAAAGAGATCCTCAAGGGAGTAGACTTCCAGGTCAAACAGGGCGAGATCCATGCCGTAATGGGCCCGAATGGTTCAGGCAAGAGCACTCTCGCCTCAACCGTCATGGGACACCCAAAGTACATAGTCACAAAAGGAGACATCCTCTTCGATAACGAGAGCATTCTGAAACTCGCGCCCGATGTAAGAGCCCGTAAGGGGCTGTTCCTAGCCTTCCAATACCCCTACGAAGTGCCCGGCGTATCCCTAGCCACATTCCTCCGCACTGCATACAACGCCGTCAGACAGGGCGGCAAGAAAGGCGACCTCGGCCAAGAGATGCTGTCCGTACTCGACTTTAGGAGGTTCCTCAAAGAGAAGCTCAAACTCCTAGACATGGACGAGTCGTTTGCCACACGTTATCTAAACGAGGGATTCTCCGGCGGCGAAAAGAAGCGCTGCGAAATACTCCAATTAGCAATTCTTCAACCGAAGATTGCAGTACTTGACGAGACAGACTCGGGATTGGACATTGACTCTGTCAAGATAGTGGCTGAAGGGGTAAACAAGCTCGTGGGACCCGAGATGGGTGTCATGATAATCACACACTATCAACGGATTCTGAGGTACATCAAACCCGACCATGTCCATATTCTGCTTGATGGTAGAATGGTAAAGTCCGGCGGTCCAGAGCTGGCTGATGTGCTTGAGGAGAGGGGCTACGACTGGATAAAGAAGGAGAACCTGTAGGCAGAACCGTGAGAATAGGGAACGGGGAGCATTAAGGTACCTTCAAGGTTAAAAAGGAGCATAGGAACTAGGAGAGTAGAGAAGAAATGGCAATAAGCATAACCGATAAAGCCGCAACCAAAGTCCAAGACTATCTGAAACAGGTCAACGACCAGAACCTAGCCCTCCGCGTCTTCGTAAAAGCAGGAGGCTGCGCTGGCTACCAGTTCGGGCTCAAACTCGACAAGACAGGCACCAGCGACGTTATCGAGCACAGGAACGGAGTCAATATCGTAGCGGACCCTAAGAGCGCCGACCTTCTTGGAGACGCCGAGATCGACTATGTGGAGACTGAGATGGGCGGAGGCTTCAAGTTCAACTTCCCCGAAAGCTACCTAACCTGTGGGTGTGGTCACAGCTTCGTACCGAAGGGCAAAGAACAAGCCACCGGTGCACGTAGCCCAGAAGAGCACCACCAGCACGTCTAAGACCCACCCAAGATTTCTCCGACAATATTCCTGTCCTCTCGGTCAGAGGACAATCCATGCAACGCCACGCACAAGTCTACCCTAGCAAGAAAACTAGTGGGTACGATCTTGTGCGTGTAAGAGCTGATTTTCCTATACTCCAGCGAGAAATCAACGGGAGACCCCTAGTCTATCTCGACAATGCTGCAACTTCGCAAAAACCAAATCAGGTCATCGAAGCCCTAGACCGATTCTACAACCACTACAACGCAAACGTCTACAGGGGAGTCTACCGAATCAGCGAAGAAGCGACAGTAGCCTACGAAGAAGCCCGGCGAAAAGTCGCCCATCTGATCAACGCCAGAGACCCTTCAGAGATCATCTTCGTGCGCGGAACAACGGAAGCCATCAATCTCGCAGCCCATTCCTGGGGACGATCAAACATCGGACTCGGCGACAGCATCATGCTCACAGAGATGGAGCACCACAGCAACATCGTCCCATGGCAACAGCTCGCGCGTGAAAAAGGAGCCAGCCTCAAGTATGTCGGAATCTCAGAAGATGGACGACTCGTCCGGGAAGACGTTCACCAGCATCTAGAAGAGGGAACAGTCAAGCTCTTCGGTGTAACGCACGTTTCCAACGTGCTGGGAACCATCAATCCCATTCGAGAACTAGTGCGCGAGGCCCACAAATACGGATGCAAGGTTCTGGTAGATGGAGCCCAGTCTGTCCCGCACATGCCGATTGATGTTCAGGATCTAGATTGCGACTTCCTCGCGTTTTCTGGCCACAAAATGTGCGGACCTACTGGAATAGGAGTCCTCTACGGAAAGCGAGAGCTTCTACAACACATGGAACCCTATCAGAGTGGGGGAGAAATGATCCGAGAAGTCCACCTCTACGAAGCCACCTTCAAAGACACGCCCTTCAAGTTCGAAGCCGGAACCACCGACATAGCGGGGGCGATCGGGCTAGGAGTAGCCGTCGACTACCTTTCAAAACTGGGTCTAAGGAACGTCAGGGATCACGACAGGGAAATAACGAAGTATGCATTTGAAGCATTGGGAAAAGTGAAGGGCTTGAAGATGTACGGTCCCGCGGACCCTGAGACTCGCGGAGGAGTTGTCAGTTTCAACCTTGCGGACGTTCACGCTCATGATATGGCGTCCATGCTCGACGAGGATGGAATAGCCGTCCGATCAGGCCACCACTGCGCCCAGCCCCTAATGGAGAGACTCGGAGTCGCCGCAACAACCCGAGCGAGCGTCTATCTTTACAATACCGAAGAGGAGATAGATCGTCTCGTAAGCTCCGTAGAAAGAGCAGGGAAAGTCTTCAAAATTTGAGTTCAGTCTATTCTGAGATCATACTCGACTACTACCGTCACCCTAGAAACAAGGGAATCCTAGATCATGCACAAATTAGTGCCAAGGACTCCAACCCTCTCTGCGGCGACATCATAGAGATGCAACTGGAGCTGGACAAGAATAGCAACGTTAGTGATGTAAAATTCAACGGGCAAGGATGCGCGATCAGCCAGGCCTCGGCGTCAATGCTGACGGAGCTTGTAAAGGGAAAGAAGCTTGACGAAGTGCGGAACATCTCCAAGGAAGAGATACTCTCCCTGATTGGCGGACAGCTCAGCGCGGTCAGACTGAAATGCGCGTTACTTTCATTGAAGGTTCTGAAGACCGGAGTCTACAGCTATCTAGGCTCGGCGAGTAACTCTAAAGAAGAACTATCCGAACTTTAGAGCTGGTCTAGCAATTTTCGGTTTGTAGCCTACGACATGCGTGAAAGATTCCCTCTACTTAGCACCTGTACCGTCCGAAGGATTCCTTTTCTGTTCCTTTAGTTGTTCTTGGACATTCTTGAAAAACTCGTTGTTCTCGACTTTCTTGGCTTCTGCATGAATCGCTTCCAGGTCAACCTTCAACACTCTCCGCA
>WNGN01001364.1_pt1 | contig 25596 bp, 22 predicted proteins | sample 5400561 | NCBI WGS metagenome assembly WNGN01 (sample SAMN13153379, study PRJNA577476) | soil metagenome | isolation source: 115 cm soil or saprolite under Garry oak tree replicate 2 | place: USA:California | collected 2016-06-15 | reverse complement strand
CAGTGTTCTTGTTGCATCACACACTCCTTTCGAGAAAATTCCTTTCTCGTCAGAAGTGTACCGTTGAGAAACTTCAAGGCTCGCTTGCTGGGCTACGATTTGCGGAAACCGAGGGGTCATAAGGATCGAAAGTCATACAAAGGTGCATGCTGTGCGTTTGCACCGTTCATAGTAGCTTGCTGGCCAGATTTTTTCACCATGCCTCCAGTATAAAGTAAGTCTGGTTGCCAGAAAAGAATTACCCCATACGGGCTATCCAGTCTGATAGGCTAGACCGAAAGAGTCTCGAAATAGACCTATGAGGAACGGCAGAACGGCAAGCACTGATAAGAAGGGTGTGTGGCTGCTTCTTCTCAAGTCCGTTGATAAGGAAGAGCTGGCCCTCTTATTTGTTTTGCAAGCACGTCGTTTCCCCGCAGTCCCCTATCTCACTCCTCCGGAGGCTACCAACCATTCTGTCTCAACTCGGCCTCGCGATCGTGCATGCGTGCTTCCTCTTCATACGATTGCGCGAGCCGTCTTAGCATATCCGCTGTACGTGGCCATCGCGCCTGTAACGCCTGAGCCTGGGCGCGATACTGCTCCATCAGCTTCCGCTCTTGCGCCCCTCCATCAATCGGGTTCCTCCACGTCGCTCCTCGCGCATTGTACACGGCGAGTTCCATTCCCCGCTCAATCTCCTCGCTGCGTAGATGTTCGAGCAGCGCGCGGATAGCTTTGGGAGGCCACACCTCATTGTTCTCCAATCGGGCGTGACTCAAGAGATGCCCAATGCACAGGTCACCTACCTCTCTCCGTTTGCGCTCATCCAGGACCTGGCGAACGTCTTCCACCCATGCGGTCAGTATTGCTGGGTCGAGCAGATCTCCTTCCTGCGCACCAGGAATCTCGCTGGCCGAATGGAGCAAATCATAGGCCATGCCTGCGCGGGCTTGCTCGTGTTCGCTCAACTCGCTAGGAGCTTCGTCAGACGCCCGATAGACCAGACAAACCAGTTCTATAAAGAACTGCGGGTCTACCGCCAGTTGATGGTACAAGGCTTTGAACGGGCGTTGCTCGTATCTGAAGAGCGGCAAGAAGGCCCATTCGATCTGTGCCAGCCGGACTGCATCTACTCCTGCTGCTTGCTCGAGATACTCCAGCAGTTGCTGAATCTCATAGCGGAGGAATTGATCAATCGGGGCGTTGAGAGAGGTATCTCTCGCCTGCTCAAGGATGCTCATGACGAACTCTGTGTCTGGCAGCACTTGCCCCACATAGTGAGCGACCACATCCAAGGCACGCCATGGCCGCCCATGGACGAGCAGCTGTTCAGCGGCACGAAGACAGTCAGCCGGATCCTCGACCAGGTAAGGGAATTGTCTCCAGTAGAGGCTGATCGTGTCCTCGCCCAGGCGTTCGAGACGATCCCATGTCTCAGCTCCGCGAGGCAAATTCAGCAAGAAATTCACCCACTGTTCAGGTGTCTGGAGAGGACCGTTCGCACCTAATCGCTCATCAGCCCATGCCCACCCACATGCCCAGAAACGTCCCGCCACATAGTTTTCTGCTACACGGCGGCGCTTGGGATCAGATGAGCCGAGCTCGTGCAGCACATGATCCTCCTCCGCCTCCACAAGGCCACTTCTGCCCAGAACCCAGCCCAGCACGCCTGGCTGCTCGACCACCTCTATCAACGTGTAGAGTCCTGTCAGCCCTTCAGCTTGATACATCTGCTGCGCTGCTGCCACTTGCGCCTGATACACAGCCTCCTCGTGCTTCTTGTGGCGTGCTGCTGCCACCTCTATCTCATTCACAGCCTCCTCGTGCTTCTTCATGTCAGGCTCTTCTGGCTCGTCCAACAGATGCGGGGAAGCCGTGAAGAGCGGTAACACCTGCTGCAGCATGTCTTCAGGCTTGAAGCGTTCATGGATGGCCCTCAGGCGATCAAGATCCGAGCTGGGCATAGCCCACGGTGCCTGGGAGAATCTGCGATGGCTGGCAATCTGTTTGCGAAGTTCCGCACAAATGGCTTCGCGGCTGTTCGTGTTGAAGACAGTCGGGTCAAGCGACTCCAGGTGATCAAGTACGGTTGTCCGTAATGGGGGAGGCAGATTTTGCACGCACTCTACAAGATTACTGATGCGCTCGCTCTCTACACCCACATCCAGCAGAAGCCGGGTGATCAGTTCATCGGTCGCACGCCACAAGTGGGCGTAGGTGAAAGAAGCCTCTTGTTCTTCGGGCTTCCAGTCGCGCCAGCGCGGCGCGGTCGAGGGGTCTGCAGTATCGTGTGGCCGTGGCAGCAACGCGATCATGAGCTTCCAGGCAACGACTGGTTCTTGCTCACGGAGCCGATCGAGGACGTCCAGTTGCTCCTCAAAGGTGGCCACTGTTTGGGGGTACCAGAGGACGAAGATCCCACGAAGGCTACTGCCAGGTCGATTCGCGAGACGGCCTTCTGTAGTCAGCCGGGTCAACCGGGCCAGGAAGAGGGCTGCATTGCTCAGATAGATAGGCGACCAAGCCAGCCGCTCCAAGGCCCACAGGAGATGGGGATGGCTTGATCGGGTGGTAAACGCATCTCCTGACTGGTCGGTGAAGAGCCGCCGGATAACAGGGTCAGATCCAGTGGTGGCAATGTCAAGAGCGCTCAAGAATGCCTCCGGTGCGGCTTCTGCGAGTAGAGGCAGGACATCAGCGAGTGAGATCCAGACCTTTCCCGACTGGTCGTCGTTCGCCTGTCGGAGCAGTTGCGTCACGAGAGCGTTCACATAGGACTGGCCACTTCCACTGCTGCCCGGCCAGTTGTTTACAGGTCTGGTCGCCATCAGTGCCAAGGTGTCGGCCAGCCCTTCGCGCAGGAAGTGTGAATGTGGGCGAGCGTGACTCCTGATGGCCGCCTGCCAGCGTTGTTCAAGGGGAAGTTCCAGGGCGGGATCGAGCGTCGCCAGGACCTCACTGGCGGTCCGCCGAAACCGTTCCAGGTCTTGGCCAGTGAGAAATCGCGCCAGGAGTCGCCAGGCGTCTTCTTTGGATGCTAAGAGCCAGGTCGTGCCAACTCGTCGCACGGGCGGATCGGAGACCTGTGCGTAACCGACCAGATCCGCTTCGACCTCTTCATAAGAGCGCCCGGCCAGTGCTGCTATCGTCTTCCGGTCCCCTTCGAGCGCTTCATCCCAGTTCCCTGCCAGGAGAGCAGGAAGGAGAAGGCGCGCTTGTTCCCGTGTGGCCCAGGCGGGTTGTTGCAAAGCGGGGTTCACCGCCAGCTGCCTGCGCAGCGAGAGCAGGCTGCGATGTGCGATGGCGGCCAGAGACGATGCGCGTTCCTGAGGAACTCCCATTGCCACCAGAGCCGCTTCGGCTGCAGGTCGAGCTGGCTGTTGCAGGATCACCATCCCGCTGGCTTCAGCGGTTTCACGCCCGACTGGAACCAGGACGTGATGTCCCCTGCGAGTTGCCTGGACGACCTCAACAGGTGCAAACGTCGGCAGTAACACAAGCGGTTGAGTCGAGAGGACCATTTGGGACCAGGCGTCAGCACTGTACACGATCAAGGTGCAGGTGAAAAGGGCATCTCGCTCTAATTTCGGCAGACGCTCAAAAGCAGCAGCGATGAACGCCAGTGCTTCCTCCTGCGAATCGGCACCGATGGTCATGGTACTGGCAGGGACTCGAAGCTGTTGAGTGAGCTGTTGAGCGGCTTCCTTCTGCCCAGCAATGATGAGTTCCGCTGAAAGTGGCGGGTGGGTTGCCTCTTGCCAATCGAGCCAGAACGACTCTAAGTCCCGGACGTTGCCAGGATCTTTGCCAACGAGACGCGAAATCCAGACATGGACTTCAGGGGCAAGGGCCAGCCAGGTTGCCAGATCATCTGCATCAAAAGCGCGGACATTGCGCCATGGTCCAGTCTTTCGCTTTTCGGCTGCCCAGTTCTCTTTTCCGGGCCAGCGGTGCGGAGTGACAAATACAAAGGTCGCTTGGGATGGATCGACGTCGAGCGGCTTGGCAGTACGCTTTTTATAATCGTCATCTGCCTTCTTCTTCGGCTTCGGATCAACACCCATCTCCCACGCCGACAGACCATCTGGCACGAAGGCATTCCCTCGTTCAGCTTTGACGGTTCCGTCATACCCTCCATAGCGCGTTCCTTCGCCAGATCGCATCTGAAGATATGTAATATCGCTGGCAGTCGCGAGAATAAGGCGACGCACAAGCTCTGGAAGTTGTCCAGGTGCATCGTAGCGGCTGGCCCATTGGACCAGATCATACGCATTGGCGCGTGTTGGTAACATACTATTCCTCTTCTGTCGTGTATCTATCTGAGCATGTAGTCGTCTTGCGAGGTGCTGCCATTGTGCTTCTGTCAGGTCCTGGGCCTCGCGAAGGAACATCTGTGCGGCGGCATTGGCGCTGACCTTTTCCTCGACGGTGCTGGGGAGTTTATGGGTGAAGGCGAGCAAATCTTCTGCTGGCACCCCAAGAATAGAACACAGCAACACAATGGTGTCGGCTGCGGGAGGGGGAAGCCGATCATTCTCCAGTTTGCTAATGTAGGAGAAATCAAGCTGTGCCTTCTGTGCCAAGGTGCGCTGCGTCAGACCAGCAGCACGACGCCGTTCACGCAAGAGGGCCCCAAATGATGTGGTCATATGATATGCTTCCTCCATTCCGTAAGTTTTCTCTAAGGTATCACATGTTGAGTTGTTTGTCAACTCAACATGTGATTTTCCTCGATACCCATAGTCTGATGCTGTTGTGATTGCTGGCCAGCCGTCACACATTGCGCCGCGGCCAGCATGAATTTCGCCGACGCTGCCGTCACGCCATCGGTCGCCATCATGGGATCATACCATATCTAAGCCCCTGACATCGGCTCAGAGGAATCAGGAGAGCTGGCGATTGCGGCTTGATATGCTGCTATCTCTTCCTCTGACATCGGCTCAATGCTCCAGTATTTCGTTTTTGGGTGCCAGACAAACAGGCGTCCTTGATCCCATGCAGCTCCGCTCGACTGGCGTACCCGCAAGTGTCCCTTCGTCAACCGTGAGCTGCTAGCGGATCGCTCACGGGCAGATCTGGCGCTCACAGGGCGACAAAGCACAGAGTCAGCGGTGCAATGTCCCTACGCCAGATCCTGCTCATCTGCCCTTCCATGTGACACAAGCCTCCAGTGTCTCTCAGAAGTCTTCTCAAACAAGAGGGGGTGCGCATTGAGCAGCTGCCGTACATAGGTCTCCGGGTGTGCCCCTCGCGAGACATAGCCCAGTGCTTCCATTTGCTCAACGATCCTTCGCACACGCAAGGGGACTGGGGTCCGTGCGAGCACCATGCCCAGGTACTCCAGTGCTGTCCTGGGATGCGCTGTACGTCCATGCAAGGCAAGGAACTCACCAGATGCTTGTCGTATGTGATAGTTTTCTAGAAGGAAATCGCTCACAGCCTTCACAGACTCCCACACCTGTTCATTGAGAAGAAGGTCAAGGAGTGCTTGACTTTGTCGCAGAAGGAACCGTCGCGATTGCGGAATGACCAGAGCAACCCCAAGGCTTACAGCCAGGACAAGGAGCACCGTGCGGTTGATGCGACAAAGCCATCGGAGGAACAGGGACACAGACGAGAAGCTGACCTGGATGACCATGCCTCCACCGAGAGAGATCGCTATATCCACCATGCCACGCTCAGCATGGTCACGTAGCGCCACAGCCACCTGCGTCCAGATCTCCTTTGCCACCGTCACAAAAGCCTGGAGATCTTGATCTTCTGAGAAAATGACGTCAGGGTGGATCAGTTCAACGATGCGGGCAGTGGGCACGTCGTCTCTGTCCCGCAGTTGCAACGCCTTCGTTGCCGAGCTTTCCGCACGGAGATCCAAAGGGTCAAGAAACGTCACCAGCGGTGCATATATCTCATCCCAGGTAGCCAGGGCAACGTCAGGATCGCCAAAGTGCATCTCACGATGCTTCAGCAGAATCTTCTCCGGCATCTCATCGCGGACCGTCGTCGAAGCATACAGGCGCACCAGACCTGTCTGTGCAGCACGGATCAACCCGGTCCTTTCTTGCATGTTTGCTGCGCGGACCAGATCACGGAGGAGGATATTGGTGTCAAGGACACACACCAGGGGGCGAATTCCCCATGCTTCCAGAAGGCCCTGGGCTCCTTCTTCGCCGACGAGCAGATGCAGTGCCTCCATCAGCATATCTAACAATGGTGCCTCTATCGATAGGAGCATAGGCTCACCATTGGAAGCCTGATCATGCTCAGCAGTATCTTGTGGCATTGTCTCTCTTTCACCAGACTCCCAGAGCTGTTCACAGGTAGTCAGTCTCATTGATCCTCCGTGTGGCCTGGTCAGCCTCTCTCTTGCAGTATCCCTGAGACGCTTAGAACATTCTACCGATTCTTTCTGGCCGAGTCAATGGGTCATGGAGCTCATATTCACCTGATCATCATTGGTGGCTCCCAGCGACGATGAGCACTTCATACTCTGCCCAGACACATCTATTCCCTATGTCCTAGAATCCGCGTATCTCGGTCTAAGGTCATTATCTGCCAGTCGTCACAGGTTGCGAGGGCCTCCGCGTTTGTGACACCGTTCTCTTATTACCTATCTCACCGCGGCCAGCTATAGTGATTCTGGCACGGCAGTCACACATCAGTCGCCGTAATAGCGCTGGAAGGAGGGCATGTCGTTTGGCAGTGGATACTTCCCTGTGCGAGAGCCGATGGCCCGCAGGACACGGAGCGCATTCTGCGCATCGCCGATCGCCCGGTGGTAGCCGCCCTCTTCAATCCCCAGGGAGGTAGCGGCCCATGCGAGCGGCTGATAGCGATAGTCGTTTTTCCCATTGCTGCATTCCCCGTACCACCGGGCGTGGACCTTCATCGCACAGCGCCAGCGGCCTTTGTCGCTGATCAGGGGTTTGCCCACCGTTGGAACAAAAAGTTGGAATAGGAAAATAGCCCAAATGACTAATCTGATGTAAGGGCACTATTTGATAAGGTGTAAATTCGCACGCTCCGTGGGAGAAAATTCGTACGTTATGTGGGACACGCGGTCTCCTGTGGATGCACGTCAATCGGAGCCGCCCCGCTTTGGAAATCCGTATCCCCCTCGGGTCTCCCACATAATGAGCGAACATCCTCCCATGACACACGCGAATTTACAAATAGCACAAAGCAATAGATCAGATGGTGATTTGCAATTGAACGCGTGAATTTGCATAAGAGCGATACTGGCGTGGGCATGGGCAGCGTCGTCTGGGCGCTGGCCTCGATTGGTGGGATCGCGGTCCTCCTGGAGAAATCGGTGGTGGCGTTCACCATCTGCAAGCTCGTTGGAGCAGTATATCTGGGGTACCTGGGTCTACGCAGCCGATCTCACCTGCGTGCAGGGACGCCAGCAGCCTGCTCCAACCTCTGTGTCAGCGCCAGCAAAATCCATTGGAAAATGGACTGCTTTCAGGCAGAGACTCCTGGGCAATCTGCTCAACCCGAAAGCCGGGCCCATTTTTGCCACCATTCTGCCCCAGTTTATTCTGCCCGGCGACTCCCTCTGGCGCCTCCTGCTGATGTTGTGCGCCTATGAAGCGATCCTGTTCACCTGGCTGCACCTCTATGGGTACCTGCTCAGTCGAGCCGGGCAGAGTCGCTTTGGCAGACGCATTCAAGTATGGCTGCAAGGTGTCACAGGCGGGGTACTGGCCTGTCGGTGCGATTCTGACGGAAAAGTATGGTGTACCATATAACTGAGGCTGAGCTTACACTTTTCCTGCTTTCATGCATCGAAAGCATGTAATTCTTTCAAGTAGAGAGGCATTTTTTGCCTGTGAACGTCTCCTGTTCTTCCGCTGCTCGAGGCTGCGGATGGAAGGTTTCAGGGTGGGTACAAGAGCCTCTAGAGCCATCTTGTTCATAGTCTCAACCGTAGTTATATGGTACACCATACTTTTCCGTCAGAATCGCACCGACAGGCCCATTGGATAGGTTTTGGACAGAGCGAAGGGGAGGATGTGCTCCAGGCGAATCTGGTGTTGCCAGAAGGCTTCAAAATCATATTCGTACAAAAAACGCTCTTTGATCCGCAGATGCAAGTCGCTGAGCTGGATCTGCTTTGGGTCGGAGCAAAACCAGAGACCCCCCTCGCGGGAAATGCCATGGGTCTTGCCATGAATAAGAAAGCGGTGCAGGTGGGTATCGTCCCAACCCATCACGATCTGAAGCGTGTGATGCAAATCAGCCAGGCTCTGATCACTCGGCACCAGCACGCGCCGCCAGATCGCCGGACTGATCTTCAAGAGAAGAATGTGCAGCTGATAGATGGCTCGCGATGCTCCTTCTTCTGTCATGGCTGGTCTCCTTCCTGATGTGCGTTAGCCCGGAAGTTCCTGGATGCGCTCCTTCAACTGCTGGCGACTGGGCAACGTGTAGCGCACGGTGGTCGCAATAGCAGGGGCACCATCTTTCGTCTGATGGCCTAAATACACGGCGATTTCTTCCAGCGACCAGGCAGCTGCTCGTGCGCGGTGGGCGAAGTCGTGACGAAGATCATGAAAGGTCACGCCTGCAATGCGTTCCCATTCCTCACGGGTGCCCTGCTGCTTCACTTGCATCCAGAGATGCTCAATACCTCGCTCAGAGAGATGATCTGGCCGTCCCTGCTGGCGTAGCCAGGCCGCTCGCTGACTCGTAAAGATGTAGGCACTTTCCTCATCGCGTTCGCGGTCTTGCGGGCGCACTGGAAAGAGATACTCGTAGAGTGCTCGGCGAGCCAGATTATGCAGATCCAGTGTCCTGGTCTTGCCGCCTTTGGCGTCGAGTAAGGTAATACTTCCGGCTCGCTGGTTGATCGAGCACTGATCCAGGCGCAAGGTGGCTATTTCGCTGATGCGCAGTCCTGCCCAGTAACCCAGTGCGAAGATCGCCGCGAAACGGAGAGTAGCATATTGTTCGACGAGTTGTTTGAGCACAAAGCGTTGCTTCTCGGAGAGTTCGGTTGGAGCCATAGCTACCACGGTTGGCCGTTCCATAAGCCGAGCGGGATTGCGGCGGAGATAGCCCTCATCCATCGCCCACCGACAGAACCGACGTAACCCAGACAGCGTTTTGCTGCGGGTACGAGGCGCACGGCCCGCATGCTGGAGGGAATCCATATACCCACGAATGGCGGTCTCTGTCACGAGTCCCAGATGGAACGGTGTCCCGCCTGGTTGCGCAGCCAGCCAGGCCACAAAGTCGCGCATGGTCGTCAGATAGGTTGCAATCGTTTTGGGATCACGCGTGCCCAGAGCCTCCCGGAATTCCTGGAAGATGGCTGGGTCATTGCTCCCAGAGGTCATCTCTTTCCTCTTTCTTTTGTGCAAAAAGATTCTCCGACAAGATTGAGCCGCTAACTTTAGCTTTTTCTCTGCTCTCTACAACGAAGCTGAGCGTGGGGATGGGAGGGACTTGACCAAGAATGGCTATTCTCCGTCGAGCATTCTGCGACGAGTTGACTGGAAGCCTTGCACCTGAACATGAACGACGTCCATGACTCTCATTCTCCTCTCAGTGTCTTTATGGGTGAAAAAGGGAAAGGAAAAGAGCGTTTTCACAGGGTTTCCCGCCACTGCAATGCTTGCGCATCTCGACTAAGATTGACGTTTAGACTACAAGAACCTAGCCGAACCCTGCTGCCTAGAACAGCGAGGTTCAGAATGGACGAACCATGCGAGCTCTTTTGAGACGCTCAAGCCTGTTTGCGGCGCTTTTTCGACCCTGGTTTGGTCTTGTAGATCACCGGATGGCGTGGTGCCGGTCTGATCACCGCGCCTTTTGGCCGTCCGGGCGATTTTCCACGTGGTTTGGGAGGTCTAGCTGGTGTTCCCAACTGCGCCACAATTTTCGCCATTGCTCGACGGACTTGTTGGGGGGAAGCTTCCCGCTGGGTCGTCTCCCAGGGACGCAGTGCGGCGTGGACCTGGGGACGGGCCAGCACCAGGTGATTATGCACGATGGCAACGACCTGACTCCAGCGTTCAAATTGCGCTGGGCTACGCAGCCGGGGCTTGGCCCACAACAAGGCTTGCTTGTCAAAGCGATAGCCATGCTCGTGCGAGTAGCGCCGCCGGTAGCCCAAGGCCACTTCTGGCAGGCAGGCGTCCGCTGTCCCGTCCCACAGAAACCAACTCTCGCGCGGGTCGCGGGGCCGATCGGTGGCAAGCTTGCGCACGACACGGATGACCGTCACCTCCAGGTGGCGTGCCTTGGGCAGATGCAGCTCCGTCCACCAGGTCACCACCACGGGATGTCCGTTCGCATCGCGGCCTTGCCAGAGGCCCTCGGCCTCTCCATACGTGCTGGGGTCGCCACATTGGAAGCGCTCCCCATCTTTGCGCGGCGCCCCCCGTTTGCCCGTGGGCGCCGGCGCCCGGCGGTACAAGACCCGCTTGCGTTTGAGGCGCAGCAACTTGTCGAACGGCAGCCCTTCGGTGGCCAGCAGAAAGGGCGCACAACTGTACCAACGATCGCTGGCCACGATGGGACGACCGCTAAGCAAGGGAGCGAGCTGACGCAGTTGGGCAGCGGCCACCTCGACGCTGGTTTGCTGCGAGCGAATGCGCTGCTGATCGAGCACCGCCGTCCAACTGCTGGGCTGCGCTGGCAAGAGCACGACCGTCGAGAACTGCCAGCCATAGCTGATCGGACGGCTCGACTCGGGCAGGTTGGGCTTGTAGACCACCGTGCGATCCGGCGAGGTCTTCGACGCTGGGCGCTCGATACTGGTGGCGTCAATGCCCAGCCACACCCGTTCTCCCTCGCCTGGCCGCAACAGATACGTCGTAAACACCCGCCGCAGCCGCTCCTGATCAATCTGTCCATCTTCAAAGGCTTCATACAGACTACACCAGCGGCGTTCGAACCACGGCGAGAGCGACAACTCTGGAAACGACTGGGCTTGCGTCTCGGTCAAGAGCGCATCCACGCTATTGAACAAGGCATCAGCCGCTCGGGTAAAACAGTGGTAGACCTCGTGACGATAGCCTTGCAATGTGTTAAGGTTCATCTGAGTAATGCTCCTGTTTTCAAGTTAGGGGAACATTACTCACTTGGGCAATCCTTTGTAAAGAGGGCTGCCCTTTTGTCTAAGGTAGTCTAAACGTCAAACTAAGAATACGCGTGAATATTTCTTCTGAATAAAGAGACAACGTTTGCTGATCTGCGAGGCCTCGCAAGAAAAGCTCAGGCCTGCTCGCCGATTTCTGCTCACTTTTCTTTGAGCATGGCCCACACTCCGGGCAGCGCCAGTTGCTGGAAAATGCTTTCCATCTGTTCTGGTGGGTAGGGCATAGAAGCCTCGACCCACCATTTGAGCAAGGTGAGAAAGGTCCCGGCCAGGTACTGGGAGACCACTGGCAGAGGGATCGGCGGAGAACGTCTTTCTGCACACAGGGTGCAGAGGGCTGGTTCAATTGCTCGGCTGAGTGCCGTCTGCATGGCTTCCCACAAGGGCTCGCCCGCACGGCCTCGCATCAGCGCCCGAAGATGCTGATGCGGAGAGTGGTAGATATGCTCAAACAGTTCCAGACTTGGCATGACTCGTTGTCTTGCAGTTGTTTGGGCGATCTGGTGCGTGAACATCGAAAGCTGCTCTTCTATCATACTGTCCAGGACATCCTCTTTATCGAAATAATGGGCATAGAAGGTGGTACGGCCAATGTCTGCCCGATCCAGAATATCCTGCACCAGAATCTCATCATAGGGTTTTTCTACCAAGAGTTCAGCAAAGGCGGAACTCACCAGGCGATGCGTGCGTTGGGAACGACGATCGGCTTTCTGTTGTTTCACGGATGTCGCCTCCTTCTGTTAAGCGAACAATCAGGGACAGGTGTTCGGTAGAGAATGGTTTCCCTGGTGTGTGCTTGACGGGGAGAACCTTCCCTTGTAATCTCTCTAGAGAATACCATATTCGGTAGCAAACCTGCTATTCTGAAAACTTGAACAGAGAAGGAAAAGAGAGGATGAAAAGTAAACACCGCGCACAGGATGTTGAGCGCTTCGACCGCTGGGGAGCTACGTACGAACGTTCCTGGATGCAGCAACGCCTGTTTGATCCAGTTCACTCTGCCGTATTACATCAAGCCGCAAGCCGCTTCAAACCGGCGAGTGTGCTGGATATCGGCTGTGGGAGCGGGAGGCTCTTGCGGAAAGTGCACGACTCTTGGCCGCAGGCACACCTTTCTGGGGTCGATCCGGCGCAAGCAATGCTCTCCGTCGCACGCCAGCTCACCCCAGAGGCTCGCTTCTTCATGGGTTCCGCTGAGGCATTGCCACTCTCGGATGCCTCGGTCGATCTGGCGCTCTCGACCATCTCGTTTCATCACTGGCAGGATCAGGCTGCCGGTGTGCGTGAGGTCGCCCGAGTGTTGCGACCTGGTGGCTCCTTTCTTCTCGCTGATTTCACCTTACCCACCTGGCTTGCATGGCTGCTTCCACGTGCTCGTTTTCACAGTGCAGCGCAGATGCGTGCGCTTTTTGAACAGGCGGGTCTGGATGTCCAGGCGCAGCCAGCTCCTGTTTCGCGCTTTGTACGCATCACCATCGGGACGCGCGCCAGCAGATGATTGATGCCGATTTCTTCCATGGCTCCTCACCATCGGTCGCGCGTCGCATCCAATTTCCAGCTCCCTCGTGGGCCAGGATGCGAATGAGATGATCAACCGGTGTGAAACCTGGCAAAGTCAGGTCAGAAGAACATGAATTCAGGTCATAATACTAAGGAGGAAAGAGATGATGAGAACTGGAGGTTTGTCTAGGGCGCGGCTCTTACGCCTGCGCACTATCATGACGGGCTATGTTGCGCGCGGTGAGGTGCCTGGCATCCTCACGCTGGTGAGCCGACACGGCGAGGTCCACGTCGATGCCGTGGGCAACAAGTCGCTTGATGGTCCTGAGCAGGTAACGCGCGACACGATCTTCCGCCTCGCCTCAATGAGCAAGCCCATCACGGCGGCGGCGGCGATGGTCCTGGCGGAGGAAGGCAAACTGCGCCTGGACGATGCAGTTGATAAGTGGCTGCCTGAGCTGGCCAATCGCAAGGTGCTCAAGCGCATCGACGCGCCGCTCGACGAGACGGTGCCCGCCCACCGTCCGATCACGGTGCGCGACCTGCTCACCTTTACCATGGGCTTTGGACTGCTGTTGACGCCGGCGAGTGAGTACCCGATTCTCTCGGCTGCCAACGAGCTTCAGATCGGGATGAGGCCAGCCTCCCAACCCCAGGCAAATCCTGATGAGTGGATACGCCGTCTGGGCACGCTGCCGCTCATGTACCAACCCGGCGAGCGGTGGCTCTACGGGACAGGGTCCAACGTGTTGAGTGTGCTGATCGCGCGCGTCTCTGGTCAGGAGCTTCCGACGTTCCTGCGCGAACGGCTCTTCGAGCCACTTGGGATGAAAGATACCGGCTTCAGCGTTCCGGCTGACAAACTCGACCGGCTGGCAAGCTGCTACATCCTCAACCCGGCGACCGGGACCCTCGAACTCTTTGACGGCGTTGCGGAGAGCCAGTGGGGCCGCCCTCCCATCTTCCCGTCCGGGGCCACCGGGCTGGTCTCGACGCTCGACGACTACCTGGCCTTCGGTCAGATGATGCTCAACCAGGGCAGGCATGGCAGCGAACGCCTGCTGTCGCGGCCCTCGGTCGAGGCGATGACCACCGACCAGTTGACGCCCGCACAGAAAGCGGTGTCCAGCCTGCTTCCCGTGCTTCCCGGCTTCTTCGAGACGCATGGCTGGGGATTTGGGGTCTCGATGGTGACCAGACGTGACGATATTGCCTCGGTTCCAGGCCGCTTCGGCTGGGATGGCAGCCTGGGCACCTCCTGGTTTTGTGACCCCAAAGAGGACCTGGTTGGCATTCTGCTCACGCAGCGCTTCATCTCGTCGTTCGACCTCTACCGCGATTTCTGGACCCTGGCCTACCAGGCCATCGACGATTGAAGAAACGGGTTCGTCTTTGGAAGTTCAACATGCTGTGGATCTGCTGGCTGCGCCAACAGATAGTAAATGACGTACGCGCGTGAGCAAGTCTGGCCCTCACACGTGAGAATTGAGCCGATGTTGAAGACGCCTGTTTATCGTTCTCATAGGAACTTTCAACGTCTTGTGGGTTCACCCCTGTCCATCTACGGGATTCGAGGGCCACTCACCACGAGAACGTGCGGTTCAGAACAGGCGAGAGGAAGGAGGAACCTATGACAGTCGAAGAACACAAGGACAACGAGGAAGCCGCAATCAAAAGAGTCATAGAAGGTTTTGTCGAGGCGCTTCGCGCGAAGGACCTCGATGGGGTGATGTCCATGTACGCGCCCGAACTGGTGTCGTTCGACATCGTGCCCCCGCTGCAATACCTGGGAGCAGATGCATTCAGGAAACGATGGGAAGAGGCGTTCTCGTCGGTCCAGGGTCCGATCGACTTTGAAATTGCTGACCTGTCTATCACGGTGGGCGATGACGTGGCCTTCACCCACAGCTTCAACTGGAGTGGCACAACCATGACCACTGGGCAGAAGCTCGGTTTCTGGCGACGTTGGACCGCTTGCTGGCGCAAGATCGGAGGCAAGTGGCTGCTCGTGCATGATCAGATCTCGGTGCCGGTCGATTTGAAGACAGGCCGCGCGGTGCTGGACCTCAAGCCCTAGCCATGCGCATGGCCTTTCTTTTTCTCCCACCAATTGACAAAATAGCAGTGAATGAAGCCAGATTGTAAATTTCGCCATGAAGCTGGTCAAATCTTGCCCTTTCTCTGTTGAGAGGCTGTCTCTGCGATGTTGAGAAGGCTCATCGAACGAGGGTTTAGCAGATAACTCATCCATAGGATAATTAGAAAGATTCCGCCAGCTTCATGGCAAAATTTACAAAGAGGAGAGACCACATTCATGAGTCAAACGCACGCTCGTGGGAGAGCATTTCGTCTCACTGTTCTCATCACCCTTGTGCTTTTAGTGCTTCAGTACATTTTGGGAATGATTGCCAATCTCGAAGCGCAGCTTCCGAGCGGAAATGCCTTGGGCTGGGTCTTTGGGCATAGCATCATCATTCAACTTCATATCTATAATGGGACGCTGCTGATTGTCGTGGCACTCGTGGCCCTGGTCTTGAGCATCGTCGCACGTCATCTCGCCGGGGTGATCGCGGCCATGGCTGGTCTTGTTCTGCTCATCCTTGCATGGCTCAGCGGCGTTCAATTTCTGAGCAGCCAGGACAATAGCTCTTCACTGCTGATGGCCCTCGGCTTTATGGGAGCTTTCGTCGCCTACCTTGTGGGCTACTACCTCTCGATGCCACATGTTCAAAAGCCGTCAGCCTGAGCCTCACCCGCTTTTCTCCTGCATTCTCAGGAGAAAAGCGGGTCTGACCAGGAAGGGGTCAAGGCATCACGTGCCGTTGAGATGAACAGTGCCGGGCTGCCGGTAGGCGTACAGGTGGTGGCTCGCCCCTGGCGGGAGGATATCGTCTTAGCGCTTATGGAGGCGCTGGAAGAACAAACAGGTGTCAGCCTGCCCATCTGGGCAGGTTCCTAAGTATCATAAGTCACGCGTTTCATTTACTAGTCGAGGGAGCTTTATGTATCAATGGCTTGTCTTCGCCCACGTCCTGGGCGTTTTCGGCTTCCTGCTCGCTCACGGCACCGCCGTTGCCGTTGCTTTCGCGCTACCCCGGCAGCGTGAGGTCGAGCGCGTTCGTGTCCTGCTTGACCTGTCTAGAGGCGTCACCATGGTCGCCAACGTATCCCTGCTGGTGCTGCTCGCCGCCGGTATCACCGCTGGCTTCATGGGCAACTGGTGGGGCCAGGGCTGGATCTGGGCCGCCCTGGGCCTGTTCATCCTGATTGGCGTCACCATGACGCTTCTCGGCTCACGCCCGCTCAATCGTATCCGTCGCTTCTCGGCTCACGCCCGCTCAATCGTATCCGTCAGCTCGTGCATGCCGGCAATCCATCGCGCTCGGAGACGATCAGTCATTCGTCCCTGGACACATCCGCGGAAAAGCAGCTTGCCGTTCTGCTCGCTGCCACCCATCCCTGGCTTCTCACCGTGATTGGCGGTGGCGGCTTAGTCTTGATCCTCTGGCTGATGATGTTCAAGCCGTTCTAACCGACAATGGGGTCAGCGCATCCCAGCCTTAGCGTACAGTTTTCAGGTTTGGATGCGCTGACCCCTATACTGGGAGACCATTCAAAAATAGGTGCTGATACCTATCCCATTTGGAATGCAGATTAGGCAAGAGGGGATAAAGCAGCATAACCAGCACCTATTTTTGAATGGTCTCCAGTTAGACGCAGCCACGCGCTTCGTCGACTGTGCCACGAACGAAGTCATTTGTATCGTCAAGTCCGCCAACGACCCAGACAAAGTATCATTTAACTTAATTCATGGCGCGTTTCTATCATAAAACTTGCTCATTGTTGACTTGAGAGGCACGTCGAGGCGATTTTTGAGAAAAATTTCTCTCACATAAACTGAATCTTACGCAAGTTTGCTGATAGTGGAAAGAAACACTTCCGTTGGAAACGTGCCGATGTGCTCCGCAAGCCAAACAGCTTTTTCGACCTTCTCTGATCAGTTGCTCGAATCAGCAAACTTGCGTAAGATTCATAATATGGCATGTAATCTTATCTCATCTATTTGACATTATTCAGAATTAATGAGATGATCGGTTTCTCTCACATAAAATGGCACGTGCCTGTTGGAAGCCCCTCCTGGAGCAGCATAATTTTTTGCCAGCATAAAATGGCGCACACTTTTGACCGTTGCCTCGATCATGGTAACGTTACAGAAAGACAATCCCTTTGTAGCCATGTGCAGCAAGAATGCAACAGGATGAAGCTGTTAAATTGCTGGTAAATGACCTGAAGGGTTAGCAGCTTTAGCCCTCAAACATGAGCACCGAGAGGAGAATATCTGGGTAAACCGCTCCACGTCTGGAGTATCAGCACGTAATGGTGGAAGTAAACTGCTCACGATCTGACTGTAAATACGAACTTTCTCCTGCGAAACCACATCAACTATCTCGGTGGAAATCTGCTCAAATGATCCTTGACTCTGGTGGGCAGTATCTCCCGGAATAAAGAGCCGTTTGCGTTCTAGGGCAGACATCCTGTTAAAAGTCAACTAGAAAGGCCCATCCCCAAAAGAAGTGAGCCTGCTTGCTATGGACAACAAAAAAGAGGGATCATCCGTACTGGCTTGAAGGACGCAGCACAAACAGCAGATGAAAGCTATCTTCGTCAGATAACTTGTCCAGATCAGGCGGCATTGAGCAAACGTTGCCGTAACAGAGGCAGTTTGGCGCGGCCAAACATGGAACGCTTGAGCAGGTTTCTCGCTTCTGGACCTGTGCCTCGACGGGTCCATTGCTGTAAGAGAGCGTCAGTCCAGCAACGACGGCATCCTTGTCCTTGAGCAAGCTGTGGGCAAAGCGACGCAATTCAGCAATGTGACTGGCTTCGACGGCCTCCAGCCACGCCTCAAATTCCTGACCACGACGCAGACGAAGCATGGTCATGAACTGCTGTGTCAACTCATACGTCTTCCGAGCCGTCTGGCTGCGCTGGCAGATCAGTTCCAGTTCGGCTTGTTTCTCGGTGGTCAGTTGCTTGGGATCACGGATGAACAACCAGGTTGCCGTGTTTGATGAGAAGCGATCAGCTCCTGTCGGTGGAGGCAGGGTGATCTTCTCTGGATCGGAGCGTCGTGCCTGCACAAAGCGCTGGACGATGCGCACTGTTCCAGGAAATCCTTGTGCGCGGATTTCTTCATACAGTTGTTTCGCTTCATGAATCCCGTCTTGCCACCGCTCGAGCACATACGCCGCGTAGGGGTCGAACCCACTGCGACGCCGTGACTTCCGCTTCCAGGTGGGGGCTTTCCCTTGTTTGAGCCAGGTCCGTACCGCCCTCTCAGACATGTGCATGCGGCTCCGCCACTTCTGCCTGGGTCAGGCCCTGTGCACGCAGGGTCGTCATTTGGCGATAGCGATCATCACGGCTTGCCTGGCGTGCCTGATGGGCTTTTTCAATGTGAGGTGGAGTACGCTGTTGCCAGGTTGTTACGGTAGGAAGCGGACGGGCGTTCTTCTCTCTCGCCTTCTCCGGTGCAGGAGAAGGGCTCTCCGCCTGGCGAATTTCCGCACGGCAGTGCCCCAAGACGACTTGAAGAGTCTCGGCCAGGTTGCGAACCAGATGGAAACGATCGACCACCTGTTGCGCTTGAGCAGCGGCGAGGGTGGCTGCTTTTCTAAAATCCTTCCCGCGGTCACGACTGACCACTTCTACATCTGGATGTTCCTTCAGCCACTTCTCTACGGTGGCACTTTCGCGATCAGGAAGGACCTCGATGATCTTTCTGCGCTCAAGGTCTACTAGCAGAGTCCCATAACGAAAGCGCTTCTTCCAAGCGAAATCATCAATGCCAAGCACGCGAACTGCTCTTGCCATAGGTATGGGCAACTGCATCAGATGGCGTAACAAGGTGGATGGGGTAGTGGCGATAGCGGATCGGTCGGCTAGTCGCGTGCCCAATTGCCCACCCGCCCCCAACCCGAGAGCTTGCACAAGCGCGATAAGCCGGGTTGTCATCCGTGCATAGGACTGCACCAGCCCCGGGAGCCGTTCGGTGAAAATCCTGCGCGGACAGCCGGGCGTGGTACAGACGAATTTGCGCACCGTGAGCGCCAGGATCACAGTGCGACCTGCACACGGCAGATCGGCGACCGTTCGTTGGTAGTGTCCGTGAATGCGAAAAGACGGCTGATGGCACTGTGGACAGGGCATGCTGGGAGCGTCGCATGTTATACTAATCACGAGTTCGTTGGCGCTTGGATCAATGGAGTCAATGGTGATTCCAGCGGGAAAGTGAAACACTGAGGAAAACATCTCTTTAGAGCCCATCAATCTACCCCTCCTTACCACGTCGTATCAATCATAGTGATGAAATTCTATCACATTGCCCGGTCCCTTTACAGCAAGAAGCCATAAAATTTGTCAAGCGCCCCGCAAAAAACTTGGAGGCTAACCAGAGCCCAATGACAAACAATATCCCCTCCCAAGCAGCCCCCAGGAGGCTGCTGACGCGCCCTGAGGCTGGTCAGCGTGGGTGCCGGCCTCGCCTAGCGCGGAGTGGCACCCACGCTGACTTTCTGGGGATCATACTCTTCCCCCGTTTTCAGCAAGTGGGCTGCCACCGCCAACATCTTGCGCATGACGGCCATCAAGGCCGAGCCTTTCTTGAGGCCTCGCTCGACCAAACGATGATCGTAGGCGCCAAAGGCCGAGCTCTCCAGGCGAATGCTGCGCAGGGCCGCCAGGTAGAGCATGCGTCGCAGCAAGCCACTGCCGCGTTTGGAGAGCTTGGCACGGCCTTTCCACTGCCCGCTTTCTTTGATCTCGACATCCATGCCCCCGTAGGCAATGACTTCATCGGTACGCGCAAAACGCTGCACATCCCCTAACTCGGCACGCAAGACCGCCACGGTCTTGGAGCCAAACTCCGGGATCTGTTGCAGACCCTTGACCTGCGGATCGTCGGTGAGCAATCGCTCGATCTCGGCTTCCAGATGCGCAAGATTGGCTCGGGTATGCTCCAGTTGGTCGCAGAGAATGCGCAAACTCACTGACCGCCCGCTGACGGCTCGCCCACTACTGGCGGTCCTACGGGCCAGCTCCACCAATGTTTGAGCGCTAGGACGGCCATAGCGCGTTGGTGGTTGGGCAGGGGTTCGTAATACCTGAACAATCGCTTCCACCCCTGCAGCCACGATATCCTGGGCACTCGGATAGGCTTTGAGCACCCGCAGGGCACCTGGCAAGCAGGGATCGGCAAAGACCTGGGTGAACTCTGGGAAGAGGACAATCACCAGAGCATGGATCTCGTTTTGATACGCTGCCGCCTCATCGCTCAGTTGCATGTGGAGGCGGACCAATTCCCGATAGACCGTTACCCGCTCGCTTGGCACATAGCCAGCCCGTGCTTCCCCACTCAACAACACCTTGGCGATGGTCATCGCGTCGAGCCGATCGGTTTTCGCGCGTAGCCCTTGCCGCTCGTGAAACTGATGCGTTTGCCTCGGATGCAACAGACGCAGCACATAGCCCCGTTCCTGCAACTCGTGATACAGATTCTCCCCATAGCGGGAGGTGGCTTCCATTCCGATGAGGATCTGGTTGGGAGGAGCATCCAACTGACTCAGTTTCTCTTCCCAGACCTGCCAGCCTTCCCTGGCATTCGCAAAGGTGATCGGTTTCACCACCACGCTTTTATCGGGCCGCGTAATGCAGCCCGCACAGGATTGGCTTCCAATATCAATCCCACACACGTACTTGATCGTCGTTTCCTCCTGAGAGGAAGTCCCTTTAGTCGTATTCATCACACACCTGCTTTTGCTCGCTCTTGCGCATCCCTGAACTTTTCTCTGGTGCAATCCTTCGCTGGGATCAGTGAGAAACCCGACCAGTCAAGGCGAACGTCAGCTCATGCTGGATAGGCAATCTGGCTTCGGCAGCCCTCTTTCGAGAAACCGCTAGCTGTTGCAACAAGCCTCATCGACCCTTTGTGCCCTGATGGGCGGGGAGCCGTCTTGCTTGGGAGGTCACTGTTCGCCTTCCGGCGGAACAGGCCACATGCAGGCACTCGGGCTCTCCCACTGCTTCCATCATTGGACCCCTTCTTGGGCTTCCTTTTGCATTCTTGCTTCCTAATTATCTCTCAACAACATCCCATATTGTCCTGCATTCATCCAGAAGGAACGAAAAAATCTGGCTCATCCTGCGTCTGCTTCCTACCGACTTGCGGGTCGCTTGAGCCAATAGATTCTCCCGTATTGTATCGCTTCAATGTAAAAAGCTTCCCAGCCGTCTTTGCCAAACTTATTGAGTATTGGGATAGCACTACTTGCTTGAACTGGCTGAGCAAAACCCTGCGGTCCACAGAACGTGATCTCTTGGTACTCCCCTCCTCTGTTGTCAGAGAAGCTCTTCGCCTGGAGGAAAGCGTATTCCCATTCGGTCATAGTCATCACCTCATTTTCTCAATTCACTTATAACTGTCCAATGCTCTAAGACGTGAGTAGAGGTCTCGATTACCTCTGCACTCCATCGCCTTCAAAAAACAACGGCAATTGGAGAAATACCAGACGTTTCTTTTTGCGCCGTGGGCGCGGAGCATAGGGAGAAGTATACCGGATGGATAGCACTTTTCCCAGGAACATTTCTACCAGTGCTCATGATTGGGGGCAAGTGCTCATGTTTGAGGGCTAAAGCTGCTAACCCTTCAGGTCATTTACCAATTGCCTGCCAGACATAGATTCTCCCGTCAAATCGTGCGAAGGCAATGCGTGTCCCATCAGGTGACCATGATAATGGGTTACTTTAGGACTCCAAGATTGGGCAGTCTCGGCTTTGCCCTTAGTTGGAACACAAACTAGGAATAGCGAAGTAGCCCAAAAAGGTAATTGTGCTTTGTCGCAATTCTTATCCATAGGACTGACACATAACTGATCCTGTGAGTGGCTTCTTTCCTTGTTTCAGCACAACTGGCTGGGTTGAGAAATCCCTGGCTTTGACCCATATCTACGTCTTTAGTCCAATCTGGGAAGCATAACGTGTCCTTTGATCCCTTACTCATTTTCGATAACGTAAATAACAGAAAATCACCTCATTATTTGGATTCATGTCATCAGATATGCGTCAGAAAGGACACGTTATGGGAAAATAAGATATACTTAGTAGAGCTAATATTGGATAGTTTTGAATAGAGGAGTAACAAAATAAGCCGTTCTTAAGAATGTTGCATCACCTCCGCCGCTTACAGCTTCGCACTCTGTTAGGATAGGCAGAAGGAGTGTATATTGTGCGTATTAGTGATCGGTTTATTGATAATGGTGTAGTCGGTGGTTTTCTTCTCGCCGGTCAATTCATCCTTTTAGCTCTTTGGGGACTAACCGGATGGATAAAACCCGTAGCCGACTTCTTGACCGTGCCAGCCTCCGTGCAACCAGCGGTCAATATTCTACTTGCTGCCTTGGGAATTACCAGTATCTTTTTCTTCGGTCTGTTTCTAGATCTGTTTAGTACAATATTTCCCTCTTTCGTCCAAGAAGAAATGGTTATTCTGAAAAGACATATAGATCACAATCAATGGCTAGCAGAAACTATAGCAAGAGAGGATACCTATTTCAAAGAAGGATACGATGACTTTATAGATTCTTATAATCATCTTCCTGAGGGAGAGAACAGAGGCCTGTATATAGGCTTTTTCCATCAATTGATATATTTGACACATCAGGTGATGGAACTGCTACCTCGGCGGAATAAGTCTGAGAAAGCTCCTCAAGAACAGAAGGACCCTAAAGTTGCTTACTACAAGCTTCGATATTTTTTCAATTCCTACGTCCTTCTCAACTCTGATCTACCACAACTCGATACTCTTACAAATCCAGAACATTGGTGGAGAGCAAGCAGAGCGATCTGTGTAGCAACCGTATTTTGGGCACTTGAGCCTCCTCTTGTGCTGTTAATTTGGCTGGTTGAAGCAGTATTCGCCCAACAATACCTCCCTCATTTTGCAACGGTGGTATCTTTTATTCTTAGTTGGTTTGTTCTATTGCTACTACCGTTTGTTACATTGAATATGACTACTGTAGCCTTTGATCACATGTGCCACACGCTTTTTTCCTTCACCCACGTCACCTACGTAAAAAAGAAGAGTGATTACTCTTCTTCCGTGTCCAGTCCCCGATTTACTGAACACTAAAACAGGGTGATTTTAGGGACACTGTTCAGTTGTTGCGCCTTCGCAAACTGGTCAGGCGAACGATAATCTAGGCTCTCATGCGGCCTGGTGGTGTTGTAAAAGTTGACCCAAGGCTTCGCTGCCCGCAAAAAGTCACCCAACGTGCGATACGGCTGGCGCTCGGCGACTGCTAGCTTAAAGAGCCCCACAAAGCGCTCCGCATAGCCATTGTCGGTCGGCGTCCCTGCTCGACTCATCGAACGGACAAAGCCCTTCTCAAGCAAGAGCGTTCTGGTCTCGAGAGCTCCATACTGCTTGCCCTGATCCGAATGAAAGATCGCTCCTGGCACCTCAAATGGCACCATTTCGATCGTCTTGACCACCAGCTCCGCTTGCATGCGATAATCAAAGGCCAGTGCCAAGATATGTCGCGTGCGCTTCCAGAGCGCAAAGCAGCCACGCACCCGTGCCCCATCTGACAAACGCACTTCAAAGATGTCGGAGAAAACCACCTCTGTCGGACTACTCTGCTCCAACTCTCTCACCAGATTGGGAGCCGTCTGGTCTGTTTTCCCTGGATAGACGTAGCGCTTCTTCTTGCGCCTGGCTGTGATGGCATACTTGTGCATAATCCGATTGACCCGGTTCTTCCCCATTCCCAAGAGCACAGCCAGCTTGCGATGACCCAGGGTATCATCCAGTTCATGCCACTGCTCAATCGCCACCGCTACCTGCTTATCTTGAAGGAGACCATTCCAAAACAGGGGCAAACTGGCCGCTTGGCTGAGAAGAATCTCTCCTGAGATCAACAGTGAGATGTGTCCCTGTTCTGGAATGGTCTCCGTCTCCTGCTAGGATCGCTCCCTGCGCCGCAAACTGGCCACGTGCGCCATCGGTTCTTGGCATTGCGGCAGCCAGGGCTTGTTCCGGCAAACCGGTGGGAAGCCGTCATCCTCCGGCGTGAGATAGATGCGAACAATGAGTTCGGCAGACCCTGCCAGGCTGTCGGCGTCGGTTACGCGGACCGCGACGCGGCGGGTAAGAGCCTCGCCAGCTTGAGCGCCAGCAAGATTGAAGCGAAAACTGGTCGTCTCCCCGGCGAGACTGAGCGCCGAACCATCGCCGGTCCAGGCGATCTGTAGAGGGGGCCGCAGGTCTTGTGTGCTAAACGAATAGTTGCGGGTCAATGATGTCGTGTTCTCTACTACCGAGATCTGGCTGGGACCCGTGATGGTGACCTCCGGGCTACGGGGGATCACCATGAAGGTGCCACCCGCGAAGATGCCTCCTTCGGATACCTCCAATCGAGAGTAGGAGGCAACTACTTTTTGGCCGCCTGGGATGAGGATCTCGTGTGGGATTTGCGCAGCCGCGCTGCAGCCTGGACCCGCGTTGAGATCGGGCGCGTCCACGCTCCCAACGATGATTCGCTCTACGAGAAAAACGACGCCCAGAGGCGGGAGCACGATCAGGAACAGCCCGGTCAGGAAGTTCAGCCAGCTGGTATCGACGTCGAGATCACGCTGACTGTTGCAATGCACTTGGCCACCCGACAGAGAGAGTGTATCTGTGATCGTAAGGTGAAAGTCCACATCTGGCCAGGGACGCTCATCAAAGCCGTCGATGCGAGTGACTACCCTGTTCGGGCTTTCAAAGCTCAAAGAGAAGCCTGTCAGATGAATCGGGCCATTAGAATCGGGGTTGCCGTCGCCGTTGAGCCGTTTGGGCGCTGCGTTCCATGCGTCGAGGGCTTGCCTGCGGATCAAGGCTGAGTTGATGAAGAACGCTAGGGTTTCACTGGCGCCGATAATATTGAGTCTTTGCAGTCCTCTGTCTCTAGCTTGATTGTCTTGGTCGCTGACAAACGGGCGAAGCCAGATGCCAATGCGCTGAGTTCCGTTGACGCATGCAGAGCGCACATCCGCATTCGGGTCGAGCGCCTGTCGGATGGCAGAGACGACGGGGCCGTTCAACTCGGCAGGCAAGCAGAATGAGATCTGAAGGGCGAGATCAGGGGTCGAAACCGGGGGCGGAGGAGGTGGAGGAGGTGGAGAGGGTTCCCCATCCCCATCCCCATTCCGACGCCGGAGAGGACGAGGGATAGCACGGATCTCCTGTTGCGAAGAATAGCTACCGCGTAATCGGATCGGCGGTCGGGACGGGTTGGTAATCGAGGCATCTTCTGGAATGCCCGTTTGCGCTATGTCGTCGTTCTTCTCCATAGCATTTCTCCTTATTGCTGACAACTCAATGATCTTGAATAATGCTCATTGAGAGGCGATTGAAAATACTCCTCAGTTATCGCGCCTAATTACCCATTAGGTGCGGTAATTCACCAATGTAGCACAAAATGCTACTCAAAGTACCGGTCAAATTATACCATTTTTGCACATTAGATGCGATAGTGAGAATGCAAATATTCTTTTATCATGTCAAATGGCCCAATTTTACACCAATCGTTGTCGTATCCCTATGGCACTTACAGGCCCATTCGCACAGGCTACTCAGTAATAATCACACCCTCATTGGCGATCCCGGTACGTCGGGCGTATTTCAAGACCATCGTCGGCGACTTCCAGTTGCCCCCGGATTGCACGCGATCCACCGGCGTCGCATTGCCGAGCGCGTCGTAGGTCCAGTAATGCCGCAGATCGTGCGGCGATAACGCCGACAGGCCTACCTGCTGGCCCAGTAGATGCACACGGTCGTAGAGGCCGTAGCGGGTGATGCGGCGGCCCTGGTAGCCGAGGAAGAGTGGCCCGGAGGTGGTCCTGGTCTCGGCCAGGTAGCGCGAGGCGGCCAGCAGCGTGTGCTTCTTCAACTGGTGAGTCTGCGTCTCATCGGT
>WNGN01000968.1_pt1 | contig 25597 bp, 18 predicted proteins | sample 5400561 | NCBI WGS metagenome assembly WNGN01 (sample SAMN13153379, study PRJNA577476) | soil metagenome | isolation source: 115 cm soil or saprolite under Garry oak tree replicate 2 | place: USA:California | collected 2016-06-15 | reverse complement strand
CGGCCACCGCAGAGATTCTCTCCGTTGCCGAGTTAGCCCATACGCTCAGCACAGGATTGGGGCTGGGCAGTGGGCCGGTTGAGCGTACCATAGCGCTGCTCGACGAGGGCAATACTATCCCTTTCATCGCCCGTTATCGCAAAGAAATGACGGGCAGCCTGGATGAAGTACAGATACAGGCCATCGCAGACCGTGCGGCAGCATTACGGACCTTGCACGAGCGCCAAGCAGATGTGCGCAGGTTGATCGATGCCCAGGGCAAGCTGACGGCCGAACTTGCGGCAAGTATCGCGGCTGCTGCCACCTTGCAGGAGGTTGAGGACCTCTACCTGCCCTATCGACCCAAACGCAAGACCCGCGCCAGTATTGCCCGCGAAAAAGGGCTGGCTCCGCTGGCCGAGTTGATACTCCAACAACCCGAACTAAGGGGAGATGCGAGTGCCATCCTCGAACAGCACGCGCAGCCCTTTCTGGATGCCGAAAAAGGCATCGACACCAGCCTGGAGGCTTATGCTGGAGCACGTGACATCGCAGCCGAAATTATTGCTGAAGATGCCAATGTACGCGGTAGTGTACGCGCAACATACTTCAAACGCTCAACCATTGCCGCCAGGCCTGTTGACCTCGAGAAAATCGCCGAGAAAGATCCAAACGGTCTCTACCAGCTCTACTACGACTTCAACGAGAGCGTCACGAAACTTGTACCCCACCGCGTGCTCGCCCTCAACCGCGCCGAGCGAGAGGAAGTGCTGCGCGTTAGCGTCTCGCTGGATTACATGCAGGCAGAACCAGATATTGCCCGCCACTACCTCGTTAAAGCTACCTCGCCCTTCGCCGGGCAGCTCTCCGCAGCTATGGAAGACGGCTATAAACGTCTTCTGGCGCCTGCAATGGAACGTGAAGTGCGCACAGAACTTACCCGGCAGGCTGAAGAACACGCCATCAACATCTTCGCTGCGAATCTGCGTAACCTGCTGTTGCAGCCGCCCCTGCGCGGCCGCAAAGTACTGGGCATTGACCCGGGCTACCGCACAGGCTGCAAGCTGGCCGTCGTCGATGAAACCGGCAAATACATCGCATCGGATACGATGTATCTACACCAGCCCGAGAAAGCACAGCAGACATTGCACAGGCTGCTCGCGCAGCATAACATTCACGTCATCGTCATAGGCAATGGTACTGCTTCGCGTGAAACCGAGCAGTTGATCGCGGGCTTAATTCGCGAGCTTGAGCAAGAGAAGGGTCGCCGCGGGCAGCTTGGCTACGTCATCGTCAACGAGGCCGGTGCTTCGGTCTATTCTGCTTCCGAGGCCGCGCGTGCAGAATTCCCCAATCTTGATGCTACACAGCGCGGGACCATCTCGATCGCGCGGCGCTTGCAGGATCCCCTGGCCGAACTGGTGAAGATCGACCCGAAAGCCGTCGGCGTAGGGTTGTACCAGCATGACGTAGATCAAAAAGAACTGGCTGCCATGCTTGATCGCGTTGTGGTATCCTGCGTCAACTTCGCCGGTGTCGAGGTCAACTCTGCTTCCGCTGCCCTCCTCAAGCATGTATCGGGCATCAATACCCGCGTTGCCAGCGCCATCGTCACATACCGCGAGCAGCATGGACCATTCCGTTCACGCGAGGAATTGCACAAGGTGCCCGGGCTTGGCCCTGCCACGTTCGTGCAGGCGGCAGGCTTCCTCAAAATCGTTTATGGCGTTGAGCCGCTTGATAACACCTTCATCCATCCGGAGAGTTATACGGCGGCGAGTGCCATCCTCGCGATGTTGCCAGCCGATAACGATAGCAAGGCCACAAAACCTGCCGAGCGTGTAGCCCAGTTCCGCCAGCTCATCAAACTGCAAAGTAGCCTTGGCCGCGGCAGCCGTTGGCCTGCCAACACTCAACGACATCCTCGACAACCTGGAAAAACCGGGCCTTGACCCACGTGATGCCTTACCTGCACCCATCCTGCGCCACGATGTAATGAAGATAGAAGACTTACAACCGGGCATGGTTTTGCAGGGCACAGTGCGTAACGTCGTAGACTTTGGCGCTTTCGTCGATATCGGCGTTAAACAAGATGGCCTGGTACACATCTCAGAGATGGCAGATCGCTTCGTCAAAGATCCCCTGACCGTCGTCGCCGTCGGCCAGGTAGTGCAGGTGCGCGTCCTCAAAGTTGATGTCCAGCGCGGCCGCGTGCAGTTGAGCATGCGAGGGGTGTCGCAATAGAGAAATTTGACGAGGAATTGTTTCACTCATTTACGGTAATAGCGTCTCACAAGATGCGCATGACCAGACTTCTTCCCAGGCAAGATGATTCCGAAGGAGAATGAGGTTTGCAGCATGTCGCTCAAGCAGATGGAATCTGGAGAGCAACTGTGACAGGCTGAGCGACATGCAGTGAAAGCCCAGGGCAGACACAGTTTATAGCCTGTTTTTACCCACTCCACACGCCTGCAAAAACTCGCTGCGCAGTGACGCATTCTTGTCGTATTCGCCTCGCCAGAACGTCGTGCGCGTCAAAGGGCTCGTCTCGCGTACCCCGCGCATCGCCACGCACAGGTGGTGAGCCTCGAGATATACCGCCACGCCATGTGGTTGGAGCATCGTATCCAGCGTATTCACAATCTGCTCCCCCATCCGCTCCTGTACCGCGAAGCGCTTGGCAAACAGCCGCACGAGCCGAGTGAGCTTAGAGATGCCCACAATATGTTCGTGTGCAATATAGCCAACGTAGGCATTTCCGAAAAATGGCAGCGCATGATGCTCGCACAACGCGTAAAACGGAATAGGTCCCTCGATTACCTGGCTCAAGCGACAATCAGGCTCGCCCCGACACTCGGTGTCGAATACCTTGAGCAACTTGGGGTCGCCATCATAGCCTTCGGTCGCGTCGAACAGAGCCTCAACAAACCGCTGCGGCGTTTCTTCAGTTCCCGGCGTGTTCAGGTTCAAGCCGAAAGCTTCAAAGATTTCGGCCATATAACCTGCAAACTTCTGCATCTGCTCTTCAGAGACTGAACGCTGGTGAAGCTCCATGGCCCTGCGAATGTTCTGATCTATATCATCGTCAAACAAAACAATTCTCCCTCATATTAATACTCGTCCCATTCATAACGAACTATACTCATGGAGCTCCAATCAAACTCAATGCTCGCCGAGACGCTTGACCTCGACCTGCCCATCGCGCACACGTACGTCATAGCGCGGCGCGTTGACCGTCGTTGGCCCGGTCAGTGCCCGGCCATCACGCATACAGAAACGAGAACCATGCCAGGGGCACTGTACCACGTCGCCCGTGAGCGTTCCTTCATCCAGCGGCCCACCGGCATGCGGGCACGTCGCGGAGATGGCGTATAGCTGTGTACCCTGCCGCAGCAGGACGACCGCAACACCGGCGGCTGTCACGCGATACAGCTTGTTCTCCTCGACACTATCGAGCGGCATCACTGCCTCGTAATCTTCGCTCCCAGCCTCCCACGCGGTATGGTTGACTCCGGTACCCTTGGCGAAAACCATGTCTCCTCCCAGGTAACTCGCGTAAATAACTGACGCCAGCCCGGCAAAACCAATGATCGCGGCGGCAACGCCATCACCTGGCCCTGCCAGGAGCCGCAGTATAAGGGAGACGATATAGAGGGTCGTCGCACTCACATTGAAAATAGAGTGATTGAGTCCTACGCTGCGTTCAGCGCCATATGTATCGCTCCAATCCGTAAAACCGGTCACGATGGCCCCCAGTGCTCCAAGCAAGCCAACAATCACCGTGACTAAGGCCCCGTAGGCAGCCCAGGTATTATGGGCCGGAGAAATTAACCAGATAATATCAAAGAGCGCGGTCAAGATCCATGACGTCACAGGCACATCGGTAATAACCGGGTGCAGCGGGTGACCCAGCCACGTCCCATTGAGCAGGCTCTTGAGACGTCGTGGCGGGGGTCGATGAGAGCCGACCACTGCCTGGACGATTTGTTGCAAACGATCGCTTAGTCGTTCCGAGAACGGCTGAGGAGGGGTAGGCATCGCGGGTTCGGACATAGCGTTCTCCTTTTTACCTGCCAGACTATGAGCCGGGCACCTTCGCCTCCTGGCCCGGCCCATAACCTGCTATCAATTTGACAAAGATGATGATCGCTCTTTCTTTCTATAACATAAATGTTTTAGAAAGTCAATAATTTATTTGACTTACTTGACAAATGGGCCATGTATTTGGTACACTTGAAATAGCATTGGAGGCAATACATGGCATTACTACCTTGGAACCGGCGGTTTTTTGTCAGTACACGCGGGCGCATCGTCACGCTGCTTCGTCGTGCCAGCCATACTGTAGATGAATTAGCCGGGACGCTTAGCCTGACCGACAACGCTGTCCGGGCACATCTCGCCACGCTTGAACGTGATGGATTTGTGCAACAGCAGGGAGCGCGTCGTGGCAGCGGGAAGCCCGCGTATGTCTATAGCCTGTCACCGGAAGCTGAGCAACTCTTCCCTAAGGCGTACGGCCCTGTGCTTCACGAGCTTTTAGGTGTGCTCCGCGAGGAGATGACAACTGAAGAGGTGGATGCCTTGATGCGTACCACGGGACGCCGCATAGCTTCGCAGTGGAACATACCTCCAGGACCCATACAGGTGCGCCTGCGAGCGGCTGTCGAGATACTGAATGAGCTTGGCGGGCTGGCAGAGCTTGAAGAGAATGGGGGCGTCTACACCATTCGCGGCTATAGTTGCCCCCTGGCCGCCATAGCGCCAGGCCATCCAGAGGTCTGCCATCTCACCGAAACGCTGCTCACAGAGCTGGTTGATGTGCCGGTTCAGGAACACTGCGACTCTTGTGAGCAACAGCGTTGCAGCTTCGTGGTACAAAACGCGTAACTTGCGCTGCTCTGCTTGCATTCCTCTTCTTCTTCGGGGTCTAATAGTAGTATTCGGGGGAGTCCCCCGAAAGTCTCCCCTTTTTATACACTAGAAAGGAGTCCTCCGTTATGCCAGGCTCGCTACATCTCGGCAAGATAGCCGGTATCGACATTTATATTCATTTTAGCTGGCTCATCATCTTCGTATTTCTTACCTGGTCCCTTGCTACTGGCTGGTTTCCCCAGTTGTATCCAGGCTGGTCAACCGCTACGTACTGGCTGGTGAGCGCCGTCGCAGCCTTGCTCCTGTTCGTCTCCGTACTCTTGCACGAATTAGCTCACTCGTTCGTCGCTCGTGCGCGTGGTTTACCCGTGAAAAACATCACCCTGTTCATCTTCGGCGGCGTCTCTAACATTCAGCAGGAACCAACAAGCCCGGGCGTGGAATTCCAGGTGGCGGTAGTTGGACCGGTCGTAAGCTTGCTGATCGGCTTTGTGGCTTATTTGCTCATGTTACCCCTACGGGGAAGCAACTCGCCTCTCCAGGGAATATTGTTCTACCTCGGCGTTACCAACATCCTGCTGGGCATCTTCAATTTGATTCCAGGCTTCCCGCTTGATGGCGGGCGCGTCTTGCGCTCAATCGTCTGGAAGGCCAGTGGGAGCCTGCTCCGGGCCACGCGCGTGGCCACTATTGTGGGTCAGATCATTGCCTACCTGTTCATCCTCTTGGGCATCTGGTTGTTCTTCGGCGGCAATGTGCTGAATGGCATCTGGTTTGGCTTTATCGGCTGGTTCCTTTTAAGTTCGGCTCAATCGGCCAATTCACAGGTCATGCTGGAATCCATGTTCCGTGGTGTCACTGTGGATGAGGTAATGAATACCAAACCGACCACCGTTCCCGCCAACATTTCCCTACAAAAGCTCGTCGATGAATACTTCCTGCCATATGGTCTGCGTTCGGCCCTGGTCATGCAGGCCGATCAACTGGCCGGCCTGATCACTCTCGGCGATATCCGTCACGTCCCACGCGAGCAGTGGGGGCAGGTTCCCGTGGGCCATGCTATGGTGCCACTGGATCGCCTGCATGTAGTTCAACCGCAGCAAAGCTTGAATGAAGTGCTGCCCTTGATGGCCGGGCGCGATGTGAACCAGCTGCCAGTGGTACAAAACGGTGTCCTGGTCGGAGTACTGAGCCGGGATGCTATTGTGCGTTTTCTCGAAGTCCGCCGCGGTCTTGGTCTGCAAACGGCTGAGGGATACGTTGGAAAGCGTTTGTCAGACGCTGCCTGAAGCAGGCAGCCAGGGCAATGCTGAAGAGGTGCATTGCCCTGCAGTGTTCGTGCTATACCAGCAGCACCACTTTTCCCATAGTCCTGCGTTCTGCTACGGCCTGGTGTGCTTGTGCAGCCTCAGCGAGTGGAAAAGTTTGCCCGACGATGATCTGCAGCTTACCACTGGCCAGGAACTGCATCAATTCCATCGCCGCCATTGCGATGCGATCGGCACGCTGCAGCTGTGACGTGAGCCAATAGCCAATAATGGCCTGGTTCTTGTACATCAACTGAATGCCGGAAAACTGCGCAATCTTACCGCTTGCCGCTCCGTAGATGACCATGCGACCGAAAGGCGCCAGGCATTTCAGGCTCTGCTCGGCAATCTCTCCTCCCACCATTTCTAGAATAATGTCGGTCCCCTGACCTCTCGTCGCGTTTTTGACCTGTTCAACCCAGTTGTCTTCGGTATAATTAATGGCGGCATCGGCCCCCAGCTGGCGTATGAGATCGAGTTTTCTGTCGTTGCTGGCGGTCCCGACAACGATACCAGCGCCCATGAGTTTTGCAAGTTGTATAGCAAGTGTGCCCACACCGCCTGCCGCCGCATGCACCAGGACGCTCTCGCCGGGTTGGATGTGTGCTGACTCACGCAGGAGTTGGTAAGCGGTAAGCCCCTGTACCGGAAAAGCCGCAGCCTGGGTAAAATCAAGACCTGGAGGAATGGGAATGACTGTGGTCGCCTGTGCCACAGCGTACTCTGCATAACCTCCATTGACGAAGGCAACGACGCTGCTGCCTTCTGCCGGTGTGCTGACCCCCGGGCCAAGCGATGCTATTGTCCCAGCAACCTCGGCCCCCAGGGTTATTGGCGTCCGGGTGCGCGTCAGATATGCTCCCTGGCGCTGTGCCAGGTCAGCATAGTTGACGCCTGCCGCCGCTACCTTGATGAGTACCTCACCCTCTCCTTGTGAGCATACTAGAAATAAGGTCTATATGCGTTGATTGTATCATGCAAGCAACACTTTTGTAGCTTAACTCATGCGGTAATAGCAGTAACTCTCAACGTATTGAATTATTGAGGGATCAGAGCAAAGTACGTTAGAGAAGGCCGGTACTACAGGTGCGGTGCATTTTTTGCACTTAGCGTGGCTCCGTATCATAGTGTGGCACCCCTTGCGGGTGCTGTGAAGCCTCATGCAATATTATAAGCACAGCACCGCTGGCTTTTGGCAGTAACGAAACAGCCTTTTCGTACGTATGAAAAGTACAAGGTGAAATGTGATGAGATGCATAGAAATATTTTGAACACACCTTTATAATTAAGAAGAAAGTACCAATTGCACACCCGCCTTGTATTCTGGGTGCTAGCAAGCTGTACAATATTCTCTGGCGTCCATGAGGAGGGCACCTGTTTTCTTTGACTAGATATCATTCTTTGGCCTCTTTTCTGCGTTTTATTGCAGTCTTAAAGAAGGATTCGCCCGCTGGAGAAACAGCGAAGATGTCGACAGAAGCCAATGACGGCAGCGGGAGAATGTTGCTCATCTGGTAGGAAAATATCGAAGCTAGAAAGAAAACATGTGAGGTCGACAGTATGCTTTACTCTGTACGGCCTGTCTCGGATGAGGTGAATACATGGACGACATGGGCGGTCGCCGCATGCAATCGGACAAGCAATGGCGACAACATAAGGGTGTGAGGCTTTATGGACACAATTTGAAGCGAAGCTTCATCAAATACCTGGAGTTTTTCAGGAAGCATAAACAATCTTTCCTCGCGACGGGTCTGCTTACCATCATTATAGTGCTGCTTTTCGCTATCTCCAGCCAGCTTCAAGCCCCCACTACGAACATGGTTCCCAGTGGGGTAACGTCTGTTGACTACAGCACATTCGTAGAACAGGTAAAAGCGAGAAATGTACTGGCTGTTGTTATTCAAGGTAACGATGTCAATGGCTTACTGGTGAGCCCGCTGGGGCAGGAGGGATCTTCCTCTTCTCCTCCTACAGCATTGACCCCGGATGAGCGTGTGGCAAAAATTACGGCCTGGGCGCGCTCGATGTCAGCAGGCTATAGCACGTGGTCAACTTCGTCGGTGGGCCAGTCAGCTCCTGACGCCGCTCATACCTTTTACACCCGTCTACCAACAACTGGCGATTCGGCATTAATGCCATTATTGCTCAGTGAGCACGTGGTAATCAAAATGATTCCCGCGGCGCTGCCTTCCGTGTGGTTTAGCCTGCTCGTGCGCTTTATTCCCATCATACTTCTTGTCCTGGTGCTGTTAGCGATCATGTCATCTCGCAAGAGTGGCCCCTCGGTTCGTACAATGGATGATCGCATCACCCAGCTCGGCAAAAGCCGCGCTCGACGCTTCGTGCGCGCAAAAGAGCATGATGCGTCACAGTCCGCGCCTGTAAAACCTGCCGCGAACAGTCGACCTGGCCAGGCGCCGTCCCCTACAGCGCCGCGTGCCAGCCTCGACCCTCCTATCACCTTTGCTGATGTTGCAGGCATCGACGAGGTACGCGGCGAACTCGAAGAGATCGTCCAGTTCTTACGCGACCCAGGGCGTTTTAAACGTTTAGGAGCACATATTCCACGTGGCGCGTTGCTTGTCGGTTCCCCTGGAACAGGTAAGACGCTGCTGGCGAGAGCCGTCGCCGGTGAGGCTGGCGTTCCCTTCTTTAGTATGAGCGCTTCTGAATTCGTCGAAATATATGTTGGTGTCGGCGCGAGCCGGGTGCGCGACCTCTTCAACCAGGCCCGCCAGTCCTCTCCCTGTGTCATCTTCCTGGATGAAATCGACGCGGTGGGCCGTAAGCGTTCGCTGCGTGTCACTGCCAGCGACGAACGTGAGCAGACGCTCAACCAGTTGTTGGTCGAACTTGACGGCTTCGACCCCCGCCAGGCCGTGGTTGTGCTGGCTGCGACAAACCGCCTGGATATCCTGGATAAAGCATTACTGCGCCCTGGCCGCTTCGATCGCCAGATCATGGTACCCCTGCCTGACCGGGCGGGACGTGAGTCAATTCTTAAGGTGCACACGCGGCGCACTCCATTGCATGATGAAGTCAGCCTGACACGTCTCGCACGCATGACAACGGGTATGAGTGGGGCAGACCTGGCCAACCTCGTCAACGAAGCAGCGCTATGCGCGGCACGGCAAGACCTGGATTGCCTTACGCACGAATGCTTCGAGGACGCACTGGCGCGTGTCCAGCTTGGCGTATTGCGCCCCCTGATCATGAGCGAGGCCGAACGCCGTACCATCGCCTTCCACGAGGGAGGCCATGCCCTCGTTGCCTATCACCTGCCCGAGGCGGATACAGTAAACCGTGTCACCATTCTCCCGCGCGGTCAGAGCCTGGGGGTAACGCAACTCATCGCCGAGGAAGACCGCTACAACTATAGCCGGGAAACGCTAATGGCACGTATCGCGGTCGGCCTGGGTGGTCGCGTCGCGGAGGAACTGACCTTCGGCCTCGAACGGGTTACGACCGGCGCTGAAAACGACTTGCAGGTGGTGACCGACCTGGCGCGGCGCATGGTCACGCGCTGGGGGATGAGCGAACAGGTGGGAGTTGTCTTCGCCGATCATCGCGCCGAGTTTGGAGGACCTGGTCTCAATTTGCGGCGCATCGATGTACCTGCACAGCCCCGTGCGCTGGCAATCGACGCCGGTGGTCAACTGGTGTTGAAAAGTGACGATCTATCGATGTATCAACATCAATTCGCTATGTTGTCGCCAAGCGCACCCAACGCCAGCAGTACAACAATGGCGGCATTGATTGATGCCGAAGTGCAGAGCATCCTCAACGAGGGGCGTGCAATAGCGCGTTCCTTGCTGAGCGAGCATTACGATCAACTTACTGCCCTTGCCAATGCGCTTATGGAACGTGAACACCTATGCCGTGTGGAGTTTGAGTCCCTGCTCAAGCCCGGGACGGAGTCTTAGAACTGTGCCAACGGTGCTTCAAGGCATCGCGGCCGTTCACACAACCTGGACCAGTAGGACCCGCTGGAGGGGAGCGAAACCTTTGGCCTGCGCCATCACGGTAATCTTCCATGGTCCTGCCATGTAGAGATGCAGTTGGGCAATGTAGATGCCCTGCCCGACTGCTTTGACATGGCTCTCGTGGGTGGTCATCTCCATGTTGGTCATCCTGGCACTCGACACAATCTGGGCCACCTCGATCGGGAGGCCTTGTGGATCTGTCAGGTGCAATTCGAGAGTAGTGAACCCAACGGCTCGCGATGGCTGCTTGATCTGCACCTGCAAGATGCCAGGTACAGAAACAGGCATAATGGCGGCGAAGGTCAGCACACTGACACAGCAACATACTAATAGGCACCAGAAAAAGGGGCGTACGCGCATGAATATTCCTCCTCTCTGTGAGCGACCTTCGCCACGCCGTTGTCATTATGGACGCGGTGTGGGCGTAGGTGACGTGCCCATTGATTCTTGCTGCTCGGCGATGGCCCGGCGCATGCTGCTCACCACAGGTTGAGCATTACGCCGTCCAAGACCAAATCCCCCACCAAGGCCCACAAGCAGGGCAAGCACACCCACCAGGATGAGCACCCACAGTGGAGTTCCACTTGCAGTCGGTGGAGCTGTCGTTGTCTTTGTTGGAGCAGTTGCCTTCGCAGGAGCTTTTGGCTGTACGTTGAAGAAGAAGGCGCCCTGGTCAGGATCACCGTCGAGGGCGGAGACAGTGATCCAGCGCACAATATAGACCCCATTCCCATTTGGCTTGATCGTGATTGACATTTGTTTGGGGTCCTGCAGCGAGACCTGTGCATTGCCCTGGCTGATCAGTTCGCCGGTGGGAGCATAGACAAAGAGATTGCTGAGCTTGGGGTTAGGATTGATATTCTCGAGAGCGAACACCGTCACCGTAGTAGGCGCCTGGGTGATGGTCGAGCCGATTGCTGGGATGGCTTTGTACACCTTGGCGTGAGCGGGCACGGTTACATGCGTAGGTGTTGTGCTCTGAGCAGCTGCTGTGCCTGCCATGAGCAAAAGAAGCCCCACGCTGAGGAACATAGCCAATGGTGTATGTGGTATGTGATTGTAGTGTGTATCCATACAGATCACCTTTCTTGAGAAAAATGGTATGTGCTCCTCTCTGCTGTACTTATACTCTAGAGGTGAGGAGCAGTTAGACATAGCATAGGGCATGTCTTGCGCACTGTCTATGCGTATGAATCCCTATTTTTCACCCTAGGGTGCTCTACTCGACAGGGCTATTTGAACATATAGCTGTGCTGGTATACAATATGGCCAGGCGCTCGGTTATTCTACAAAAGTACTCGAACGGGCGCTGTGGTGTCTTTATCAATATGATAAAACGGGATGGAGGAATGCGCAATGATCCCCCACGATGATTTTACCCCGCATGGGTACCTGGATAATCCTTACCACAGTTGGAAACTCAACCCGAGTGGAGTCCTGCGCTCGCTGCCTCCACTCGGCATGGGCTGGCATGTTCCCAACCTCGGAAGCTATGCACGCAACCAGTTTCAGTATACAGCGCATTTGATGATCGGATTGAAAATAGGGGATCTCGTGCTGCTGACCTCTGGGGATTTCGATCGTTATCACTGTGTCATCATGAGCCACCTGCACACCAGGAATCGCTTCGAGTATACCTGCGTCGTTCCACAGTATGATCTGACGCTCACTGCGCGCTATTTTCTCGTCCAGGAACATGCCCTGGGATGTGTCCTCTCGCTCGCCACCAGGAGGCGTCAACCTCTCCTCGTCACCTGTTACCTCACACACTTGCACACGCATAACCCATCTACCAGCCGCCTGTGGGAACATGGCTTTTATGCTTTCGCAGAACCCGATAGAGGGGTACCTCTCGCGGGGACACGTGCCGTTCTGGGCCTTGCAAGCGAGGGTGACGCATTTATGCATGGCGTACGAGCAGCCGGTGGAGCGGCACTCACATTCGATGAAATCGGCTATGCCATCACGCTCGATGACATTGCTGCCTGGGCGCGTGGTGCTGCTGTAGCCCGTCCTGCCATCACACAGCACCAGGACGAGACGGGCTGGCAGCTGCGTGCTGTGGCTCTCCCATGCACAGTGACCTTAGGAGGTGATGAGGACTCCGGGTGCATCCTCAATGCCGTCCTGGCGCGCGGCGTTTCACAGGACCAGGCGCGCCAGCATTGGGAAGATGGCATCGAAGAAATCGCCCGTGCCGAGTCCGCGCACCAGGCCGATGATGAACAGTTCTGGAGCCATGCCCCTCAACTTTCCGGCGATTGGCCAGCCAACTGGCGTCGCGGTCTCGTCTATGACCTGGAGACCTTACGTATGGTCATTCGCCCATCGGTTGGTGTCATACCATATGCGTGGGATGGCATGCAAATACAGGCCCCACGTGAAGTGTTGGCTGAGGCTGCCATGGATAGCCTCTTTCTCAGCTACGCCGAACCGCAGCTGGCCGCAGAAGTGATACTAGGCCACTTCGAGTCGGCGCCTCACCCCCATCTGCCCTGTATGCGTGAGGATGGCAGTTACAATATGGTCGCCGACGATGGGCAGGTGTGCGGCACTGCGCCCGAGTGGGGTTTTCCCCTTTGGTGTTGTGACCAGATCGTGCGCAGAACGAATGATCTACACTGGCTGCGCCGGCTTTATCCGAAAGCGGCAGCCTACCTGCGTTGGTGGCTGGAGCACCGTACAGACGCGGAAGGCTGGTTAGTCTATGCCTGCTCCTGGGAGAGTGGCCAGGATGTCTCCAGTCGCTTTGGTCCCCAGCAGACAGGTGGCACCATCATCCAGCATGTGCGCCCCGTCGATTTGCAAGCCGGCATGGCGCAGGGCGCGGAGATATTGGCCCGCTGGACTGCGCTCCTTAAACAAGAAGATACCGCTGGCGAGATGGACTTCGCTGCTGAGGCAGCATGGTGGAGGAGCATTGCTGACGAATTCACCGTCAAGACGCGCCTGATGTGGCAGGATAACTGGTTTCGCGATTATGACGCGGTCGCACGGGAGTGGTCCTCCCAGCAAGATACGATGCACCTCGCCCCCGTTTTTTGTGGCGCGGCGGGTTGGGGTCAGATCGAGCAGCTTCGCTCCTCCTTTGCTCAGCCACCGGTGCATAGTGGCTGGGCTCCGCTCTCGTGGCCTCCGGTGGTTTTGACTCTGGTTGGAGCGGCCGCAGCCGCGCAGCTGCCCCTTGATGCTGCTGAACTGGCCTACCGTTTTATTGATGCCGCCTACCGCAGCATCGATAGCCGGGAACGAGATCAACACGCGGGAATACCAGGTGTCACGCGCGAATATCATGCCGTGGTCACGACAGGGAAATGGGGGGCTTCTGAATATGTCAATGCAGGGATCGAAGGGTATGGCTGGGGCGCATTGAGTATTCACTTGCTCATACGCTACCTGCTGGGACTCTATGAGCAAGAAGCCGGTGTGATCAAAGTTGTTCCTGTCATACCGCAGGCGCTGCGCCGGACCGGGGCTGTGTATCGCATGGGGCCGTTGCCCTGGGAAAAATACCAGTTACACATCGAGTGCATAGTACGAGATGTCCACAGCTACGTCATGCATGTGCGCTGTTCTGTGCAGCCTGCTCCTGCTGTTCTGACTCTGCTTGCTCCCGAACCTGTTCAGGAGGCGGTGGAGCAGCAATGGGAGTGGGAAGGAGCTTGGGGCGAGGAGCGCATCCTTCAACTCCCTTAGCTCGCAAAATCCTCTACGAACCATATATAACCCGAGTGATCGACGTAAACGCCGACGCCAACGCGGTGAAATGTCTTACTCGTCAGGTAAATGCGATGCCAGCCCGTTGGAGGCTCGTGAATCATGCTCTCCTGGATGTTGTATACTCCCCCCCAGGCAGTTGGATATGGTCCCGCATAAGCAATGCACTCACCACAGCTCGTGTAATGAATGCCTTCGTCCGCAATGCGCTGGCACGGGGAGCGTCCGTCTGGGCAGGTATGGCTGAATCCACAGTGGACCATATTCCAGGCATGCAGGCGAGCGCCGCCTTCTAACGTATCATTCCAGACATATGGGTAGAGGCCCCGCACAGCGCGATCATGGTTGATCAAAGCGAATAGTTTCTGTGTCAGGTAAAGCTCTTCGCTCGATACAGGCGGTGGTGGACCATATGGAGCGGCTCCAACGCCACTCGCTGGTACGCTGCCAGGACCGGCGGGAGTAGTAGGTGTAGCTATTTGCGCGGGTATCGTGTATGAAGGCACGGAAGTTGGCTGTTTAATATTTATCCCATCGCTCGTCACAGGCTGTAATGGTTCGACCTGTTTTGCCTGTCCAGAGGTACATGCGGTGAGCAGCGCCACCAGCAGCAGACCAATGAGGTACCAGGGTTTCCTTCCCACCAACGCCTTACTCCTAACGTATACTCGATTACAAAAATTTTACTCCTCAAGTATAGCATACCTGGCTACCTGGTCTGCTTGATAGCTAGGAAGTTGGTACTTCTGGGATGCCTGGCCGGTCGATTCATTGCCTTGTGTCAGTAGCGGCATACCACGACAACCGCACTCATGTCATCGGGTTTGGCCCGCAGCGTAACGCTGCGTTCCTGGCGTGAACGGATAAGGGCCTGTTCCACCAGCACGCGGGCCACTGTAGTGCGTGGACTTGTTTTCAAGATTGCTTCTATCTCATCATCGGTCAGGTTATCGTGGATGCCATCTGTGCAGAGAAGTATGCGATCGCCAGGCTGGACAGAGATCTGGTCAATATGCACCGTCGGAGGCAGAGGTCCGCCAAGTGCCTGGGTAATGCCCCCACGGAGTCGAAAGTAACTAAACTCCATATCTGACAATTGATCAGCGCGCATCGCCTGGTCAATGCGGTGGGCGTCTTCGTCCTTCACGATCTGGTTTTCCACCAGTCTGGCTAACAGCCCATCGTCACTTGTCAGCCGTTTGAGAGGTTCTTGTTCGCGTAGCAAGTAAATGCGACTATCCCCCACGTGGGCATAGACCATCGTGTGGTGTTTCTGATCGGGCTGGCGGCAAAGCACTGCCAGTGCAATAGTCGTTGCCAGGTCGTCGGTACCGGCGCGTTTGGCTCCCTCGGTACGTACCAGCTCATCTGCATCCAGCGTGAGTGTGCGCAGGAGATCGCTTAAGTTGCTGTTATCGCAGTCTGCAAGGGAGCCCTGTGTAGATGGCCCTTTTTGCATCTGCTTGCGCGTATCCTTCCAACCGAGGTAGATTGCACGCGCAGCCGTTTGCGAGGCAATCTCCCCTGCCGCGCTTCCTCCTACGCCATCGAACACAGCCGCTAGCCCGCTGTGCTGGTCAATGCTAATGCTATCCTCGTTGCGCTCCGGATGCCGTTCGCAAGCGATACTATAACGCGCAAATGTGAATGGTGCGTAGGGGTTGGATGTCCCCGCGCCCTGGCTGTTACCACGACTTACAACTGTACGATTACGTCGACCTGTTCTATTTTGCGACATTGCGTCGAATGCTCCTTGCAAGCTCCACACCACAGTTCCTTCCGGAAAAATTGATACTGAATGCCCGTGTGTGCAAGTATAGCAGAAATACAGACAAAAAGCATCTATATAAGGGGTACACCTTTCCTATTACGCCTCCAGAGCGCTGCCTGGAGATAATGCGAGGTGACACGGATAAAGAGGTGCGCTTGTCCTGTCTGCTATAGCCCACTGATCTTCAGAAAATTCTCAAACATGATACGTGTATGGCTACGGAAAGTTGAATAATAGAGAGAACTCTCCTGTTCAAGCCTGTTTGGCACATCCGGCCCCAGCGCATCGATGACCTCCTGGTCATTGGGCAGGTATTGAAGCCAGTTGTGGAACATATCAGGGGTCAGTTCGATGTGATATTGTAACCCATAGGCGTGTTCCCCGTAGCGGAAGGCTTGATTGGGCGCAATGACATTCGTTGCCAGCCGCACGCCGCCAGCAGGAATATCGAACACATCCATATGCCATTGAAAGACCTTCTGGTTATCTGGCAGACCTTGAAAAAGCGGATCAGCTTTCCCCTCTTCTGTGAGCTCTACTTCCAGGAAACCAAGCTCGATCATATGGTGCTTTGTAACCCGCGCTCCCAGTGCAAGTGCCAATAGCTGACCGCCCAGGCAAATCCCCAGGTAGGGAATATCCTGCTCGACAGCTTTACGTATGAGCACTTTCTCCTGTGCCAGGTAAGGGTGCTTGTCGTCGGCGGCTGCGTGCTGTGGGCCGCCAAGTGCAATAATGGCAGCGTATCCTGTGGGGTCCGGCAAAGGAGTGTCTTCGACGCAGATAGCGTCGTAGGCAATACCATGTTCCTGCATGATCTCACCCAGGTGGCCAGGTGGATCATCCCCGATGTTTACAAGCGCCAGTACTCGCTTCATAAAGGTCTTTTCCTGCTATTATGTGTCAAACTGTATTATACTTTGTGCCCACTACAGTTTATTTCCACGCTCCAGCTTTGCCCGGGCTCCAACAACAAAGGCCAGAGCAAAGTTAGGCAACTGCCCTGGTGGTTGCGCTCAAAGCCTGCCTCCGAGCCCGTCACCGTCTCAATGGAAAAGCGCCATAGCGTGGTCTCTTCGCTCAACGAAAAGCCCACATCTTGCCCGATCCAGGTGTTGCCGATGTGAAACGCCTGTACCTGCGTCACTTCGCCCGCGCTGTCAAAATGCTCGTCTTCCAACTCACGACCGTCTACATGGTAGTAGGCTTGCTCATTCCCGCCTCCGCCCAGAAGATGAAAATTCCACTCGCTGGCAAACCGTGTTTGCAGGCGCGACTGGCCTTCGTTCTGGATAGTATAGTATACCACCAGGCGCTCTTCACCCGGCGGCAAGAAAAGCGACTTGGTGAGGCGCACCGGCAGCGGACTCAACGCGCCTGCTCGCCGCACCCGGCCGTCACGTGTCAACCTGACGGTGATGCCTCGCTCGTCCTGCTGTATCTCGCTCTCGTAGGGAAGTTCTACGAAGTTCCCCTGTTCCTCGAAGCGTACCTGCGCAAAATCTGCCAGCGTTGTTGAAGGCGCGAGAAAATGATCAATCAGGCTATTGCGTCGATAGCGATCAAAGACAAGGAAGCGATCCAGGTCGGGCTCTTTTGTGCGTACAGTTGTATGAGGCGAGGCAGGCTCTTCGCTCCCCGCGCTCGACCCGGCAGATTTCGTTTGCACTCCTATTGAATCAGCTTGGTCAAGCAGCCTTGCTTTCGCTTCTCGCCTTCTCCGCTCCTGTTCATACTCGCGCAGAGTCCGGTGATAACTCTCTTCGCGGCGCGTCATGACACACGTCAGGTTGTGCATACTGCGCCTCATATCCCACTCGAAGATCGTGCCTCCGTGTAATGGATCCAGGTACAGGTTCTGCTGGTCGCTTTCAATAATCAGTTCATTCTGGCTATCCCGGTCAAAGTCGGTGAGCTCGTAGCGCTGCCAGTGGCCTGGGCCGGAACGCACACGATCTGCAGCGATTTCAGCTTTGATGAGATGGTGATAAATGGCGGACCGCACGTGCCCCATGTAAATCCCACCGAATAGACCATGCCAGTACGTGTCGTTGGCCTGGGCTTTCCATAACTGCACCAGCCCTGTTTCATCTGTGGCCCCTGCTGCATAAACGGCGCCATGTACGCGCAGCATCTTCTTATGCTGGTTGTTTGCCTCGGGGTAACGTACTAAGAAGTTCCGCCAGAAGCCGCCGCGCATGAACTGTAGCTCGTCATCGCGTTTTTCCTCCTCCAATTGATGCAGCAGCTTGCCGAATAGGTACGCTTTCTGTGCTGGCAGCGCCCACTCGGTCATTTCAATGTAGGACGATGCCGGTAGATAGATACGTCCTAGCGCTGGGTAGTTACACACGTACTCGCCCAGGGGTGTTGTATACAGCCATTTGGCATTCTCCTCAAGTGCAGTAAAAAACTCCTCGATCCAGCCGCTTCGCCCTTTAGTGCCCCAGCAGTATTCTCTCGTGCCCGGCCAGCTCCCGAACTTCTCGCCGTCATCGCCCATCACCACGATTCGCTTCCCATCGAGCGTTGCCAGGGAGTGTAAATACGCAATCGTCTCGGCTGCGGGACGCCAGGGAATAGTATAACGTAGCGACTTGCTGGTGGCATACACTTTCAAGACGCTGCTTTGATCTTCGGTGGCATAGTAGCCGTGGAGGTCGCTATCCTCCAATCCCACGTTCTTGAAATGCACATCGTCAAGGATAGTCCACTCTATGCCTGCTTCTCGCAGCAGGCGTGGTAGCCCAGGCTCCCAGACGCGTTCTGCGATCCACATGCCGACAGGCGTTGTGCCCAAGTAGCGTTGTATGCGTTCCGTGAGGCGATGAATTTGTCCGATTTTATCGGCGTCAGGGATGGAGGGGAGGATAGGCTCGTAGTAGCCACCGCTCACCACCTCGACTTGATTGCGTTTCACCAGTGCCGCAATACGTTCCAGAAACTCTGGTTGGGCTTCCTCAATCCAATCGAGTAGCGATCCTGTATAGTGCAGCGAGAGCCGCACTCCAGGATGCTTTTCCAGCGCCTCGATCATTGGCAGGTATGCTTCCTCGTAAACCTGCTGGAAGACCCAGGGAAAGTTGCCGATCGGCTGGTGATTGTGAAGCAACAATCCAAGGTGGATACTACTCGTCTGTCCTATAGTCATCGACCTTACCTCATCGCGGCGTGGAGGCCCCGGCGTGAGCGCCTGGGGAGGAAGCGCCGCCATTCCTGTTTTCAATGGAATGCATAGTTGTAGCCATCAGCGCGTTGCACCACCCGACAATACTTCGCATTGATCCCATCGATCCTGCCGACCCGAAACGAACCAGAGGCCCGCACAGCCACACGCTCTAAATGAATCCCTCCCGTTTTGAGATGCGCTGGGACACAGGCTCGAACGAGGTCGCCTGTCGAGAAGCCGTGTATCCGCTTCTGCCGCGTCAAGTATCCCCGTAGGAAGCCAGATTCGTCGACATTCGTGCGTTGGTAACTCCCTCGCCCTTGCGCACGAATGGCCAGGGTGCGCAGGGCAGGGAGACGTATGCCTGCCACATCCCCCACACACAGGGCGTCAAGTGAGTGAGCCTTCTCTATCCCGAAGCGAGCGCGGTTTAAACGTGTGCGCCCGCCCGTCCAGGTGCCAATAGGGAGACCCACACCGCGCAGTGTCTTAACCAGCGCAAAGCGCGTCGCATTGACGGCAGCGGCGTCCCGCAGTGGCTGCTTGGCGAGCGCTTCGACCTCTGGATGCCCGAATTCGCGGGCCGTCCTGTTGCCTTTCGCCAGATTGCAGCTCTGGCAACTCAGCACTAAGTTGCTGACCCTGTTCGAGCCACCTCTAGAGCGAGGAATCTGGTGATCAAGCTCAAAGGGCACATCTCCACAGTGGCAGTAGGCACAGTGATGGTGAAACTTTTCTAATACATAGGCACGAATTTCCCATCCTGTGAGTTCGCCCCTTTGATACTCCAGTCCGGTGATGTCCGGGTTCTGAAGCAACTGCGTATCGAATTTCACGCGCTCGACCTCCATGCGCGTGAGAGGAACCCATCGGCAATACCGCCGTGCCCAGGTGAGTACATTGCCAACCCGTGAGCGCAAGGAGGGTGGGAGCCAGCCAGGGGGCCGTCGGCGGTTGGTGAACCGCGACGGGCGGTGTCTCAGGTTAGCACTTCTTCGCCGTCGCCTGTAGCGCGCTCGTCGGCTGAGCGCGTGATGAACCTCCCCATCTGAGGATGCTTCGACGCGAGCCAGGGCCATCCCGGTCGTTTTACTTCCAGGGTCGAGTTTGAGCACGACGCCTTGCAGCGTGCTCTCTTCTTGGGTCCGGTCTTTGAGCCGGATGACAAACGGCTTGAGTCGATGCACCACTGCTCTTCCACGGGTGAGCAGGAGCCGTGCCCGCTTTGGCGAGCAAGGCATGAGCGGGTGTTTGTGCCGATCGAGCACGAAGACCATAGCGCTTCCTTCTCAGAAAAATCCCCTTACGGGGCTGTTTAACGCGCCTGAGACGGCTTTCTCAGGCGGCTCCCCTCGCCGTTGTTGGCCACGCTTGTTGTGCCCATCGCACCAACGCACACCCCGAAGCGTCTTTTAACGAGGAACGACAGAGCAGCAGGCTGAGGAAGCACCCACTGGTGTCATCACGTAGCCAACGCTCCTGCCAGGTATCGCCTTGCCTCCAGGCTCTGGCAGATCGGCTGGTCAACGACGGGCTTATGGCGAACCACAAGCCCAGGCGTTCACGCCTGGGGTCGCTGACTATACCCAAAACTTCAGCACGGTTCAAGCATAGAGCTTAAAGGGATTCTACCACCCCTTGCTCTTCTTGTATATCTCAAGTTCTCTAACAAAGAAATTAGTCAGCTCATCCATATAAGGGTTCGTTATCGTAAGGCTTTTCAGCATAGTGAGCAGTGTCCCCTTATCGATTCTGCCCTTTCTATCCAGCGCCTCGATGTTCACTCTTAGCTCGTCAATGATTGTGTCTCGAGTGTCTTCCCCGCATTTCTCGAACCTTGCATACACCTCTTCGGAGACATGTACGAATGCGATCTCGGGTTCCCACTGCGTATTTTCCCCTTCTTTCATCTTAAGACCTTCCTTCACGGTCTCCATAACGGCCAGGGCCCATAAGAAAGGCTCCTCTGCTGTACTTTCGCCCTCGCCCGGCGTTGGAGTAGTGGAACTAAGGTGCAGGAGAATCAAGGCCACCTCGGTCTCGGAATTTTCCGGCACAAGTATGATCTCGTAATGCCGCCTATCTGATTGCACAAGCAGGCCTGTATCAATGTATCGTGCTAGCGAGCGAAAATGCAGGATGATTTCCTGGGAAAATGGCCACGGTAAAAATACCCGGCAGGTATAGAAAGGAATCTCAGGCCTGTCTGGCAGGTTGAGCCGGATAGGTAATCTGCGCGCTATTTCAAGCACTTCTCTGAACCCTGATATTTGCAGGAGCTGCTGCATGACCTGCAGGTAGTCAGCATGCAGTTCATGATCCTCGCGCAGAAATCCGGCAGTAAATGTGTCGAAATACTTGACTGCGCGCGGCGCCGAGGTCTCCTGGACTGGTCCCAGCCATTCGTGCAGCTGCGGGGCAAAGAACAGTTCAAAAAAGTGCTTTCCTACGACCGATTCCCCCAGCAGCAAATGTTGTGCCTTGTTCTCCGCGATGAGATACCACAGCGCATCATGCCTCAGTTTGGGGTGGTATGAGCGAAAAAAGAGTTCCAGATCTGCAGCTTGTCTGCTTGTTACGCTGCCCTGATCCGTATTGTCAGGTAAAATATAGATCTCGTCGCCATACATACCGGCCAGCCGATTGTATGCTTCTTCTACAACCAGCAATGTGGCCCGCGTTGGGATATACGTAACGAGGAATCCGGCCTCGTCTTCAAGTCGGAAGATAGTAACCTGAAACTCCAGCAGTTCACCGGCAGACCTGGAGTCAGGCGGTGCAATATTGAGACAATATTCCCACTCGCGTGCTGGATGCAAAGGGGCGGCTTCGTAAATCCCGGCAAGATTCGCGTCGGCGTTCATGGCGACGATGAAAGGTGCGTAGAGGGGCGCGCCCAGGTCTAACCTGGCGTCCAGGCGCTTCACGATTCCGGCAGTCTTCATATAGAGTTCGATGTTCTGCTCCACCGGAATGCGTCTCAAGTTCTCAGTCAGGACGTTGAAGCTGCTGCTGCCCAACAAAACATCCGGTCTGATCGTCTCCTCGTACCCAATGGCATCCCACAGCCAGAAGGCCATCAGGTTAGCTGCCCGGATGATTCCACGCGGATCCAGCATGTGGGCGGGATAAGGGTCTCGTAAAGCCGCTTGTCCCAGTGACTGCTTCACTTTGGGATAGTCGGGCTCGAACATAGTATTCACCTCTTACTCTTTTTATGGGGATATCCGCTGTTGCCTAGTCCTGCCCAGTATACCATGAATCTGTTGAGGTGAATAGACCGATGAAAATACATAAATACATAATTTTGCAGTAAAAAAATTTCCAGGCTTAAGCCTTCTTTAACCACAATTGTAACCTGTTTGATAATTTTACACACATCGTGCGTTTTTTCGAGCTGCTCGGTCATCGCAAGGTCGCCGAAGTGAGATCATGGTTCGAGGCCCTTCCAGAGATAGATGAGCAATGACGGAAGCTTAGAGGCCTTGAATGCTGGCACCCAGAACCTGTATAACTGGCCCCGAAACTGGTATACTGTGCTGGAAGAACTTATTTTAGAGTTATAATATCTAAGGTAGCATGTACTATGGCAAACATAAAATTATTACTGGTCGATGACCATGGTCCACTGCGCAAAGCGCTGCGAGAAGGACTGGAGGCAACAGGGGTCGTGCATGTCGTCGCTGAAGCCTCCACAGGCCGTGAAGCTGTGGCGCGTGCGCTGGAACTCGATATGGATGTCATCTTGATGGACGTGCAGTTGCAGGACACGCAATCCAGGCGGAACAGTCTCAGCGGTGTAGGAGCCGCCGTTGCTATTCGGCGTGAGCGCCCCCGCATGCCCGTCGTTTTTTACTCCATTCAAGACGACGATGAATACTACCGCGAGTTTCGCGCCTCCGGCATCCTGACCCACTACGCCTACGTGCGCAAGAGCAACTACCTGCTGCCCAACATGCTTGTACCCCTCCTGCGCGACGCCGTGAATGGTCGCAGCCTGGTCGATCCCGAAATAGAAGATAGGGTTCAGGAGGTGCGCGACCTCGACGAGCAGTCACCGCGGACTCTACTGGAGCCGAATGAACTGCGCGTGGCAGAACTGGTGGCACAGGGCATGACCAACGAACAGATAGCTGCTCGCCTTAACCTGCACGACAAGCGTGCTGTAAGTCGTACCAATGGGCGTATCTATGCAGCCTGGGGCTTAAGCGAAACTGCCGTCGACGACAAGGTCGCGCGCGCGCGGGCAACGCTCATCTTTACGCTCAATCGCATGATCATCTGGGACGAGGATGGCGCTGCCCTGGTGCAAGATCGCCGGGGTGAGTGGGTGCCCCTCTACAAAGAAGAATGATATGTCGCTGCAAGACCTGCTTGAACCAGCTCGATTGCTACAGACCATTGCCCTGGCAATCTCCACCTTCAACTTCGTTGCCTTTCTCTGGTTGGCGCTTACTGTCTGGCTCAACGGCAATCGCCATGCCTGGATTACGCGCTTAGGAGTGGTAGGCCTGAGCCTTTCCGCCCTCTTCTTCTTTATTCACGTGGTGCTCATCGCCACCCCTCTTCCACCTGTCGACACAACCAGCTTGACCACGCTGGACTTCCTATGGCATCTCCTGTGGCTTCCTGCGCTCGGTGTCCCCTATATCTGGTTTGCTATTGGCTTGCATTATGCCGCTTTGATAAATGCCCGCTGGCGCTACCGCCGTCCCTTCCTGCTAGCCACCGGCGCTGTACTCGGCTGCCTCGTCTTGTTGCTGCTCATCTTTAACCAGTCGACGATAACCTTTGTCGGAACTTTGCGCCTCTTGGCCTATGGCGATTCGCTGGATTACACACACTCGGGGTTGTTATCATCGCTTGTGTTGTTGCCCACCTTTTTCCTATTCTATGTCACATTCTGTGCGATCGGGCTGTGGTTTACACCGGGACGCCTTGGCCGTTTCCTGCAAGTGCTCTGGTCTGCCTGCATCGAGCGGCTTACGCACAGAGAAGCCAGGGGGACCGCTGCCCGCAATGGGCTGCTCCTGCATCAAGTGCTGGCAAAAGCGTTCTGGGATGATCCAGCCGATGTAGAACTGCTGGAAGAGCCGATACTTTCCTGGCTCCTGGCGCGGCCCAGGTTATTGCTCGCTGCGCTGCTCATGGTCTGCCTCACGATCACTCTTGGCATGCTTGGCATCCATTCGATGCTCAACTGGCTTGCTATCGAACAACACCATCCACTGCCTGTGCCGCCCGTGCTCACTACGATCCCGTTTAATCTGATCGTGCTGGACCTGATCGCCAATGGCGCAGTTGCGTTTATCATCCTGTTGATAGGCTATTCTATCATTCGTCATGGCGTCCTGATCGAGCGCCCTCTGGCGCGCAGGGGCTTCGTTGTGCAGTGGCGTGGCATCGTCATCGTCGATACCACCGTCGCCGTCTTTATCGCTCTGCTCGTCACCTCGACACGTAGCAACCTGGAAGGCCTCCTGCTGATCACGGCCCTGGCAACTGTCGCCTACGCCATGTTCACATGGAGCAGCTACACTGCGCATGATCGCTATATTGCCCTATTGGGGCCGTTTCTACGCAGCACAGACCTGCGCCACTGGCTGAATACAGACCTGCAGAAGACCGAACAGGGACTGCAAGACCTGTTTTTCCATCTCTGCCAGGACGCTCTGGCAGTGCGCTGCGCCCGCCTTACCATTATAGCCGGACCTGTGCGGCGGAGCTTCAGCTATCGCTGGCCGGAGCACGTATCAATCGCTGAGAAGCAACATACAGAAACGGCTCAACCGGGAGACGCTGAAATGCTTGCAGTTGACCGGCGCCGTAGAAATTCGCTTGATCGCGCCGGGTGGACTGAGTTCTTAGCAGCCAGGAGGAAAGCGCTTACAGGGCGCGAAGCTGTGGTAATGCACGCCCATCGCCTGCGTATGAGTGTTGATGAGCAGCCGATGATCTGCTGGGTTCTGCCCATGTATGATGAACGTGGCCTTGCAGCTACCCTATACCTCGGGCCACGCCAGGACGGGGGAGCATTCACCGATGAAGATATGGACCTGGCCCATGCCTGTGGTCAGCGCATCCTGGACACGCTCGGTGATCATGAGGCCATGCAAGCCGTGGCAGGTCTGCTCCGTAGCCGCATCGTAGATGTAAAGCTGCTGGGGGCGCAGCAGCGCCGGGTACTGCACGATGAAATTCTTCCGCAGATGCACCTGGCCCTTCTGCGCCTGGAAACACTGCGTTCCCATAGCGATCAGGCCGCACTCGATGAAGCTGTAGGTATGATCAGTGACGCCCATCGCCGCCTGGCTGCAATGATGCGTGCCACGTCTCCTGGCGTGCCACATCGCCTGGAACGCGATGGTATGATGCCCGCCATTCGGGCCATGCTGGAGCAAGATTTTCAGAACGCGTTCGACGAGGTAGAGTGGCGTGTTTCTGACGAAACTGCGGCGCGTATCGACGAAGTAGTGCCCCCTGCCATTGCCGAACTGATCTTCGCTGCAGTACAGGAGGCCCTGCGTAACGCTGCGCGTCATGCTCGCGGCGCAGACGTACATCGCCGCTTGCGCCTCACCTTCAAGGCGTCCTGCTGCCCCCATCTAGAAGTAATAGTGGCCGATGATGGCGTTGGCATTACTTCGGTAAATAGTTCCACGACGGGCACCGGCGGCGGCCTGCTCACACATGGCGCCCTGCTCGCCATTGCCGGCGGCAGCCTGACCGTCAAAAGCGCCCCTGGCGAAGGTGTTACCGTCCGTATCTTGCTCCCCGCCGTAGCCCTGAGATAGCCCCG
>WNGN01000510.1_pt1 | contig 25643 bp, 19 predicted proteins | sample 5400561 | NCBI WGS metagenome assembly WNGN01 (sample SAMN13153379, study PRJNA577476) | soil metagenome | isolation source: 115 cm soil or saprolite under Garry oak tree replicate 2 | place: USA:California | collected 2016-06-15 | reverse complement strand
AACGCGCCTGAAAGCGGGCACAGCCCAGAAGATGGTTCTCAATATGCTGAGCACCGGTGCGATGATCCTGCTGGGAAAAACCTTTGGGAACCTCATGGTGGATGTTCAGGCAACGAACCAAAAATTGCACCGGCGTGCCATATCCATTGTACGGCAGGCTACAGGTGTGGATGAAGACGCAGCAGAAGGGCTCTTGTCTGTCTCAAGAGGTGAGGTGAAAACTGCAATTATGGTGGGACGTACCGGTATCGAGCCAGAACTTGCCAGAGAGCGGCTGGCTGCACATAGTGGTATCCTGAGAGCGGCATTGGAATCTATACAGTAAGGAAGCATGAGCTTATGCATAGCTATACCACCGGCATGACCCTGGAGGCGCAGATAGGCCAATTGCTCGTCGCCGGATTCTCGGGAACCACTCCTTCTCCAGAAATTATTGACTTGATTCGAAACCATCATATCGGCGGCATCATTCTGTTCTCGCGCAATGTTCAGGATGCCCAGCAGGTCCTCGAACTAACGCACAATTTGCAGATGATTGCGAAAACAGCAGGGCATCCCGCTCCATTGCTCATCGCCATCGACCAGGAGAACGGCATAGTACAGCGCCTTGGGCAAGGGACAACGCTATTTCCTGGCAACATGGCATTAGGAGCTATCGGATCAGAACAGTTAGCCTACGATGTGGCACAAGCTACGGGCCGCGAACTTAAGGCGCTTGGCATCAACATGAATCTTGCACCGGTGGTAGACGTAAACAACAACCCTGCTAACCCCGTAATCGGCGTTCGCTCTTTTGGCGAAAATCCTCATCAAGTTGCTCGCCTGGCTGCCGCTGCTGTGAAAGGATTTCGGGCTGCAGGCGTGATCTCCGATCTGAAGCATTTCCCCGGCCATGGGGATACAGCCGTGGACTCGCACCTGGCCCTGCCGATTATTTCAAGCACGCTGGAACAACTCGAAGCGATCGAACTCGTTCCTTTCAAGAGCGGCATCGAGGCTGGCGCGGATAGCGTCATGATAGCGCATATTTCCTTTCCTGCTGTCACGCACCAGGAAGCCTTACCCGCTACCGTCTCACCTGCTATTGTGCGAGGGCTTCTCCGCGAGAAACTTGGCTTTGATGGTGTAATTATCTCCGACTGCATGGAGATGAATGGCGTTGCAGAGACGATTGGCACGGAACGAGCAGCCGTCATGGCTCTGCAGGCAGGTGTTGACCTGGTACTGGTCTCCCACACCTATGCACGCCAGCTAGGCAGCATCGAAGCAATACAATTGGCGCTGCAGGCGGGCAACCTGCCTCCAGAGGTGGTACGCTTGGCCGCAGAGCACGTTTTGAGGCTCAAGGACCGCTTACTGTCCTGGGATAGCCTGCTGGCTGCTCCTGTCCCTGAATGGGTAGGCGGTTCGTCACATCAACACCTGCGGGACCAGGCATACGAGCTGTCCACCACCCAAAGCATATACACGGGTTGAAGACAGGCGTTACCCCCATGAGTTTCTCGCGCGAAGTATCCGCCGGCACCATGATCGCGTGAGCGTTATGTTTACTTCCCCATCTCTAGCAGTTGTTGAACGCGCACAGATACTGCGCGTGGCTGGCGCTTCAGACCTGATTATCATCGCAACACTGAATGCGCACCTGGATCAACAGCAGGCGGAACTCATGCGAGACCTTCTGCAGACAGGTCGGCGCGTCATCGGCATTGCAGTAGGCAACCCATACGACTTGCTGGCGTTTCCACAACTTCGCAGCTACCTGGTCACCTATGAATATACCAAACCGGCCCTTGCCGCGGCCGTTCGCGTCCTATTTGGCGAGATTCAGCCGCATGGTCATTTGCCAGTCAGCCTACCCGGGCTGTATCCAGCATGGTGAGAGAAGGATTATGCAGAGTCAGAGACAAGAAGAACGACAAGAACACGATCCCACAAGTTCGTTGCAGGTGGAGGAGGCATCTCCCGCTCGCTCGCGCGAAAATGTGTATGACTACGCATATTATAAGAATATATTCAGCGGCCATGCCATGCCATTCGCTTACCTCGACCTTGACCTGCTCGATCAGAACATACGCCAGGTGCAAACACGTGCCGGCGGAAAACGAGTGCGCCTCGCTTCCAAATCGCTGCGCAGTGTCGCCGTCATCCGGCGCATTCTCGCCGCTGCCCCGTGCTTCCAGGGCATCATGTGCTATACCCCTCTGGAAGCCGTCTACCTGGCAAAGCAAGGCTTAGAAGATTTGCTCATCGGTTACCCTGCCTGGCACGAGCAAGATATTGCCACCGTCGCCCAGGCCACCGCTGCAGGTGCCCACATCACGCTGATGATCGATAGCATTGCACATGTGGAACAAATCGAAAAAGTAGCGCAGCGTCAGGGAGTGTGTCTACCGCTGTGCCTCGATATCGACATGTCGTTGGACCTGCCCAGCTTGCACTTTGGCGTGTGGCGCTCCCCGCTGCGCACTCCCGACCAGGTGCGCCCGCTGATTGAGCGTATCATCGCCTCGTCACATGTCACGCTTGATGGCATAATGGGCTACGAGGCACAGATTGCCGGGGTCGGCGACCACTATCCAGGCAAAATGCTCAAGAACGCCCTCGTGCAGGGGCTCAAGCATCGTTCGGCGCGTGAAGTCGCTGAACGCCGTGCTGCAATCGTTGACCTTGTCGGGACGTATGGGATTCAGCTTCGTTTCGTCAATGGTGGTGGAACAGGTAGTATAACTACGACCCGCGATGAATCAGCCGTGACCGAAATCACCGTGGGATCGGGCTTCTACGCACCTGCCCTCTTCGACAACTACCGCAACTTTCGCTACCTGCCCGCAGCTGGTTATGCCATCGAGATCGTACGGCGACCGCGTCGTTCCATCTATACCTGCCTGGGCGGCGGTTATGTCGCCTCGGGCTCTGCCGGTCCCGATAAGCTGCCGCAGCCATACCTGCCGCGTGGTGCCCGGCTCCTTCCTCTCGAAGGCGCAGGTGAAGTTCAGACTCCCATCAGGTACGAAGGCACAGAGCAGCTCAACATTGGAGACCCGGTGTTCCTCCGTCACGCCAAGGCCGGAGAACTCTGCGAGCGTTTCACGCGCCTGCTGCTTGTCGCAAATGGTACCATCGTGGATGAGGTCACAACCTATCGTGGCGATGGCCAGTGCTTCATATAGCTGGAGGAGAGAGGATATACAGTATGCATAGCGAACAGGTGGAGCGTTGGCAGAACTGGTCAGGCTCAGTGCAGGCTATACCGCGTCAGATCGTTAAACCACATAGTGTCGATGAACTTGCACGACTGATCGGAGCCTATGGACGAGATGGACGCCGCGTGCGTGTGGCGGGCGCCGGCCACTCTTTCACACCTCTGGTTCAAAGTGATGACGTGCTGGTGTCACTGGATGAGTTACAGGGCATCGAGAAGATAGACACCGAGCATAGCACGGTAACTGTCCTGGGCGGAACCAGGCTCAAGAGCCTGGGTGAGGCCCTCTACGTCCATGGATTGGCACAGGAGAATCTCGGCGACATCGATGTACAAAGTATCTCCGGTGCCATCAGCACAGGTACTCATGGCACTGGCGTGCGCTTCGGCACCCTGTCTACCCAGGTGGAGCGTCTCACCCTGGTTACCGCAGCGGGCGAACTCCTTGAGTGTTCTCCCGAGCGCGACCCCGCTGTATTCAAGGCGGCTCAGGTATCACTGGGCATGCTTGGTGTAATCGCCAGGGTCGCCCTGCGTGCGGTGCCAGCCAGGCGTATGCGTTTCCAAAGCCATCGTGAGCGCCTGGCCGGCTGCATAACCAACCTGGAGCGCTACAAGCAGGAGAACAACCACTTCGAGTTCTTCTGGTTCCCCTACACCGGGTGGGTGCAGGCCAAGTTCCTCAATGAAACCGGGTCCCCTGCAAGTGGCAGCAACTTGTGGGGCAACTTCAATAAGATCGTGCTGGAGAACGGCGTTTACTGGCTGCTCTCGGAGTGCTGCCGGTTGGTTCCACGGCTCACTACTTCCGTCAGCAAGCTCTCAGCTCAGGCCATTGCCCCTGTTGACGAGATCGACTATAGCCATCGCCTGTTCGCCACGCCACGCTGGGTACGCTTCCAGGAGATGGAGTATAATATCCCGGCGGAACATGCCAGCGCAGCCATAGCCGAGATCCAGGATTGCATCAATCAGCATCGTTTCGCGGTCCACTTCCCCCTGGAGTGCCGCTTCGTCCACTCCGATGATATCTGGTTAAGCCCGGCCTACCGGCGCGATTCGGCTTATCTCGCAGTGCATATGTACCGGGGTATGGAGTATAAACCGTACTTCCGCCATGTCGAAGAGATCTTCCGGCGCTACCAGGGACGGCCGCACTGGGGCAAGATACACACACAAGATGCTGCACATCTTGCCGCGCTCTACCCTCGCTGGAACGATTTCCGGCGTATCCGGGCCGCCCTCGACCCCCAGGGCATGTTCCTCAACGACTACCTGCGCGAGTTGTTCGACGCGGATACGCCACTGCCTGATACCGCCAGCTCTGAAGCCTTGACCACCTGAGCCATGGCGCTCTAATCAAAACATAACTCAGCAGTTGAACCTACAGGTGATATAATCTATAAAACTCAGGTACATTCACCTGACAAAATCAACTTCTTTTTCCCTGCCCCACTACCGGAAGCGGCATACAAGGGAAAAGTACAAGTTAGTTAAGGAGCAAGGATGAGCGAGAGATTCGAGAATCCGTTCGCACATCTGGAAGAGGCAACTATCGGCGAGTTACAGGCAGCCATGGCCTCCGGCCAGCTCACTGCACGTCGACTTGCTGAAATGTATCTCGAGCGCATCCAGACGCTTGATAAGAGCGGCCCTACGCTTAACTCTATCCTGGAAGTCAACCCCGCTGCGCTCGAAATAGCCGATGCCCTCGACCGGGAACGCCAGGCCAGAGGTCCGCGTGGACCCCTTCATGGCATCCCCTTGCTCCTCAAAGACAATCTTGCGACAGCGGACCGCATGCAGACCACCGCTGGCTCACTGGCTTTGCTCGGATCGCGCCCACCCCGGGATGCCTTTGTAGTGAGCAAGCTCCGCGACGCAGGGGCTGTGATTCTCGGCAAGACCAATCTCAGCGAGTGGGCCAACTTTCGCTCAACTGCCTCGTCAAGCGGGTGGAGTGGCCGGGGTGGACAGAGTCGCAATCCATATGTCCTCGACCGTACACCCTGCGGCTCAAGCTCGGGATCAGCGGCAGCTATTGCGGCGAATCTGGCCGCTGCATCGTTAGGCACCGAGACGGATGGCTCTATCCTCTGTCCGGCCTCGACGAATGGAGTCGTTGGCATCAAGCCGACAGTCGGCCTCACCAGCCGTGCTGGGGTGATCCCTATTTCGCACAGCCAGGACACCGTTGGCCCCTTTGCTCGCACCGTCTCTGATGCCGCCTTCTTGCTCGGAGCCATCACAGGCATTGACCAGCGCGACCCGGCAACGCAGGCAAGTGCGGCTAAGTTCCACACCGACTACACACAGTTTCTAGACCTCGATGGGTTACGCGGAGCGCGCATTGGCATCCCCAGGCAGGTCTATTTCGGCTACAGCGCTAAAACCGATGCCATTGTGAACGCCGCCATCGAACAGATGAGAAGTCTCGGCGCAGAAATCATCGATCCGGCAGATATCCCGACGGCACGGCAGATATCTTCTTCCGAATCCGAAGATACCGTCCTCTTGTTTGAATTTAAGCTCGACCTCAATGCCTACCTGGCAGAACTCCTCGAATCACCGGTGCGTAACCTTGCCGGTATCATCGCCTTCAATAACGCCCATGCAGAGGAGGAACTAAAGTACTTCGGCCAGGATCGCTTGCTACAGGCGCAGGACACCACCTCGCTTGATGATCCCAAGTATCTCGCGGCTTTGGATGAAAATCACCGTCTCTCCCGGCAAGAAGGTATCGATGCAGTTATGGATGAGTACAAACTTGACGCCCTGGTAATGCCCACAGGAAGCCCGGCCTGGTGTATTGACCTGGTCGATGGCGATCACTTTCTTGGCGCCAGTTCACAGCCCGCAGCCTTGGCAGGCTACCCGGCCATCAGTGTCCCGGCAGGCTACACCTTTGAGCTTCCAGTCGGTATTACCTTCATGGGACGATCTTTTAGCGAGCCAACGCTCATCAAACTCGCCTACGCCTTCGAGCAGGCTGCCAGGGCCCGTCGCCCGCCTCGCTACCTGCCTACTATCCCATAAGACGTCTGAGTCAAACAACCTGACCGTGGGGCAAGCGCCCCACGGTCAGGTTGCGTGCTTACCTTGGAGGAGGCTTTTCAATCCATAACGCCAAATGTTTGACGCAGGGCTTCTTCACCTTCGCGGCTGGCGAGGGCGAACACTTCATCATTGGCGTTAATCGCCGTTTCAGCGCTGGGCACGATGAACTGCTTGTCGCGAATTATCAATGCCAGGTTACTACTGCGTGGCAGGTTAATATCGCGCAGCAACTTTCCCACAACCGGTGAATCGGTCGGAATGCGCATCTCGATGATCTCCAACCCGGCGTTCTTCAGCGTCATCAGCGCCACATAATGAGTACTGGGCAGCTCCGCTTCGATCATCGAAAGAATGGCCCGGGTGGGGCTAACAGTAGCGATACCCAGCTTTTGAAAAACTTCCTCGTGCTTAGGGTTATTCAGTCGCGCAATAGTGCGTTCAACCTTAAAGTGTCGCTTCGCCATCTGGCAAATGACGATATTATCTTCGTCTTCACCGGTGACGGCAATAACCACATCTGCACGGCTTACGCCGACCTCTTCCATAGTCCTCGCCTCGCAGGCATCGCCGCGCACTACTGCCTGCCCCAATTCCTCTTTGAGGGTTTGATAACGAGCCTGGCCTTTCTCCAGCAGCAGGACCTCGTGCCCCCGTTTCAGCAGGTTCTTGGTGAGGTAGTAGCCAATGTCGCCGCCACCTCCTATAATAATATACATACGATCTTCCGTAATCCCTTCTTAATATAGCCTCTCTTACTTTGCTTTTTGTTTATCTCCGGTAGTGCTGTCTTGCGCGCCTGCTTTGTTTTTTGTCACCGCATCGTACAACATTTGTGCGCCGATGGCTGTGGGACAAATCCCTTCTAAGCCAAGTTCGCTGTATGTAGAGTAGCGGATGGGATCATATATACGGCAGACAACCTTCTTGACCTCGAAGATTTCTCGCGCTATCTGGCTTGCCAGAATGTTACGGTTATCACCATTGGTAACGGCGCAAAATGCATCGGCATCCTTAATGCCAGCGCGTATAAGTACGTCTTCATCGACGCCATTGCCTACAATAGTCTCACCGCTAAACTGTGGATCAAGGCGCTGAAAAGAATCTCTGCTCTGGTCTATCACCGACACTTTATGTCCCGCTTTATCCATTCTGCTCGCTAGCATAGCGCCGACACGGCCACATCCTAGAATCACGATTTTCACAACTTGCCTCCCGCCGGTCAGAGCGACCAGCATATTTCATTTGAAGGTCAATACTTTTCTATCTATCAAAATCCTGGATTGCCTGGCTTTGACGCTAGTAAAGTACTCCAGGCAATCCAGTAGATTTCTCTTTTTGTAACTGCTATTGTACCATAAGAACCACAAATTCTCTCGTGAAAACAGAAGGGGTAACTACTCAGGTCTTCTCTCTTCACGACTGCTCAGCGCCTGCGGCGCTTCGCAAACTGTTTTGTTGGACAAGGCGGCTGGAAGCCGCCTTGTCCAACAAAACATAACACAAATAGGTGAGCCACCGCAGGTGGCGAGGTGACCTGAAGAGTTACGAGAAAAGATAGAGGTCGGTATGTCTCGATATATCCTGCGTCCTGTTGCTGTGCAACAGCGAGAACAATGGGATGATTTTGTCTCGCACCATCCCTCCGGGCACTTGCTACAAAGCTGGGGTTGGGGAGAACTCAAGGCAACCGTGGGCTGGCATCCTCTGCATTTCGCCCTCTGGGACTCCGAACGGGAGCAAATCCTTGCAGCCGCACAGGTTCTGCGCCGTGCTTTTCCTCACCTTCCCCTGTGGACCGGACATTTCGCTTACATCCCTAAGGGCCCGGTAATGGACTGGTCACAACCCTTATTAAGTGAAGCTTTATTCTCTCAACTGCATATGCAGTTGCGCCGCTGGGGAGCGTTGACCTTGTGTGTGGAACTGCCGCAAGCAGCGGGCACAGCGGCCGGCGAAACGGTTAAAGAGCAAATGGTCTCCCTGGGATTTCATCCCGCTCGCGCCATACAGCCTTTGCGAACGATCCTGCTTGACCTGGTGCCCGGGGAGGAGCTATTGCTGGCGCGTATGAAGGAAAAGTGGCGCTACAATGTGCGGCTCGCCAGCCGTAAAGGTGTGATCGTGCGCGCCGCTCAATCGCCTCAAGATGTGCAGGCCTGGTACAGGCTGCTGCAAACGACAAGTGCACGCGATAAATTTGGCATACACTCCCTGGACTACTATTTGCAAGCATGGCATATTCTCGCTCTTCGTAACCAGGCGCGCTTGCTTCTCGCGGAGCACGATGGACACTTGCTGGCGGGCATCTTCATCGGCCTCCTGGCAAAACAGGCCATCTATCTCTATGGCGCCTCGAGCAACGAACAACGCCACCTCATGCCCAACTACCTCCTGCAATGGGAAGCCATCCGCTGGGCCAGGCAGCAGGGCGCAGCACTGTACGACTTCTGGGGTATCCCTGCAACGGATGATCAAGATGAAGCTATGGCGGGCGTCTATCGCTTCAAGCGTGGCTGGGGAGGCGAAGTCGTACACTTCATCGGTAGTTACGAACGGGATTATCGTCCTCTGGCAATGCGCCTGGCTCGCAGCTTCCTCTCAATTTGAAGCATTTATATCCTTCGGAGCGAAACTTTCGCCCCTACAGCCACGTGGCTCATTACGCACAGCCTTTTCACTCTCATGCATGATACAATGGGGAACACTATTCATAGAGAACCAAGGAGGTATACCAATGCAGCGCGGCCTGTATTTCCCCTCGGGATTTTTGTGGGGAACAGCGTCTTCAGCATATCAATGTGAGGGGGGCAATACAAACAATCAATGGTATCGTTGGGAGCAGCAGGGACGCATCCTTACAGGTGAACAGTGCGGAGATGCAGCCAACTGGTGGCAGGCGGCAGAAACAGATTTTGAGCTGGCGGAACAGATGGAGAATAATGCCCTGCGCCTGAGCCTCGAGTGGAGCCGCATCGAGCCAGCTGAAGGGCAATGGGATAGCGCCGCCATAGATCGTTACCGTGCCATGCTGGCAGATCTGCGACAGCGGCATATTACACCTATTGTGACGTTGCATCACTTCACTGATCCGCTGTGGTTTGCAGACCGCGGCGGTTTTGCCCAAGTAGCTAATATTCGTTACTTCGTACGCTACGTCACGCGTGTTGTGCAGGCGCTGCAGGACCTCTGCGACTTTTGGGTGACCATCAATGAGCCAAACATCTACGCTATCCTGGGATATCAACTCGGTGCCTATCCCCCAGGTGAAGCGAACTTGCTGCTCGCTGTGCGAGTCCTGCGCAACATGATACAGGCTCATGTAGAAGCATTTTACGCCATTCGCGGCTTGCAGCCAGGGGCGCAGATTGGCTACTGCCTGCACTACCATCTCTTCGATGCAGCCATCCCCTTCTCTCCGCTTGATCGTGGTGTAGCCAGATTGCAGGATACCTACTTCAACTGGGCTGCGCTGCATGCCGCCGAGACGGGTCGTTTCACGCTGCCCTTCAACATGTTGCTCGCTCCTATCACACGAGCATCGGGCGCACGCGACTATCACGGTATCAACTACTACACCCGTGAGATGGTACGCTTCGATCCAACCGTCCCGGCTGAACTCTTTGGCCGCCGCTTCACACGTCGCGGTGCGATTTTGAATGATCCGGGCAAAGAAAATTTCTTCGGTGAAATCTACCCCGCAGGTCTCTATCGCGTCCTGAAAGCTGTATATCGCCGTACGCGCGGCAACAAGCCGCTCTATGTCACCGAGAACGGCTTCTCCGATACAGTTGATGACCGGCGTCCTCGGGCCATTCTTGAACACCTGGCTATGGTTCATCGTGCTATTGACGAAGGTATTCCCGTGCGTGGCTACCTGCACTGGTCACTGGTGGATAACTTCGAGTGGAACGAAGGCTGGGGCGTGCGCTTCGGTTTGATTGAGGTTGTCCCGTATATCCAACAGCGTGTTCCACGTCCCAGCGCCAGCATGTTTGGTGAGATTTGCCGCGCCAATGGTATTACCGAGTCGATCGTCGAACGCTATGCGCCTGGTGCCGAGGATGCTATCTTTGGTGCAACCGATACAGCGCAGCGTCGTATACCTGTTTGATGTTTCTATGCTGGTATCGTCTCCGGAAATTAGGGCGTGTCTGATTCTCAAAGTCTTCGCCTCTCTCGCCGGGTGCTCGCGCGGCTTCGCCGCGCAAAAAAAGTAGTGTGTGGTGTGGAAAATGCGCGAAGCGCATTTTCCACACCACACACTAAATCAGGCGAGTGCCGCAGGCGCGAGCAAGCGATCGTGATGGAAATCAGACACGCTCTTTAAAGAAAAGCAGGTTTTATGAATATTGGTACGCCATACGGCCTTGCCCTTGCATCTGGCATTGATGCTTACATACCCCTACTTTCTTACGCCATCTGTGCGCGCTTCTTTCACCTGTTCAAGGTAAACCCCAATCTCACCTTCATCACCCAGGACTGGTTTATGATAACGCTGGTGATTCTCGCACTGGCCGACCTGGTTGCAGATAAAATACCCATTGTCGATCACGTGTGGGATGCCATTCACACCGTAATACGTCCGGTTGCAGGCGCGATTGTAGCTGCTGCGGCGAGTAATCAAACGTCGGGAGCGGCACTCCTTTTGCCCATCATCTTTGGCGGAACACTGGCTGGCATGGCTCATACGACCAAAGCAGCGACACGTCTCGCCTCCACTGCCAGCACAGCGGGCATTGCAAACGTAGGAATAAGCATAGCCGAAGACGTAACAGTCTTTTTCGCCACGCTCCTCTCCCTCTTTGCTCCCATTGTGATGGTCGTCGTTGTAGTGCTGTTCGTCATCATCTTCCTCGTCGTTGTGCCCCGGCTCTTCCGCATGCTGGGCCGCGGCCTGCAGAGATTGCGGGGGAGGAGCAGTCGCAGCGGAGTAGCCTGACGGTCAACATGATTATCTTCCCCCTGCGCGAAAAATTCGCCAGGCAGCAAGGACTCAAGCTGTCGCAGAATCCTGCTCAGCCGTCCGAGTAGGAGCGACCCTTGCGGTCGCCTAATAGGCATCAACCTGAGAAAAGTCGATCATATGTAGGGGCGAGGGTGGTGGAGCGGCGCGGGGAGGGCCTTTATGGTCGCCCGGTGCGGGCCTATGATTCTGCTGGGCCACAGGAGACCGTCGGGCGAAAGCGGGCGGCCATCGGTGCTCGTGCTGCATCGGGTACCCACCATGCAACACGGGTGAAAGCGGGCGGCCATAAAGGCCCCCACCCAACTCCACACCACCCCCGCCCCTACGGATCGTGAAAATGCACCTCACCCAGCGAGTTATACTCGCTTGTCATGTGTTGTATGACATGTTAAACTCTGTATCAGGTAGAGAGTCGATTTATCGAACTCGTCAGGCATGGCGCTATGCAATTCAAAAAGTGATGGTACGAGGATAACACAAAGATGAGTAAAGCAGCCTTGATCTCCGAAATGCAGAAGTTTCGTTTTGGAAGCAAAGTAGTTTGCTCTGATGGTGAATATGGTACCCTGGCGCAAGTGGTTTTCGATGCCTCGACGCGTTGTATGACACATATCAATGTCAAGCAGGGACGGCTTTTTGGAAAGACTATGCTACTTCCCTTCGCTACAATCACCAGTGCGGGGAGCGATGGGATCGCACTCCGTATAGCGAGCAGTGATGTAGAGGCAGCGAGTCAAACAGGAGGAGAAGTGAAAGGCGCCCTGCTCAGTAATAAAAGCGCTGTAGAGCTTGCTGGCACTGCAAGTAGAGGAACGCTGGCTCTCGTTGCTGTACAGCCAGGGAGTGGCGAACTGGCCTACCTGGTAGCTCACCATTTATTTCCCAGGCAAGATACTCTGCTGCGCGCGGAGTTTGTGACCGCATTAGCGACTGAACATATAACCGTAAGTGTAGCAGGTGTAGTGGGTGTAGCGGGTACCACTCCAGGTGCGCTGCCGCTCTACCTGCCTGATCGTGTACTGCAGCAGGAAGTCGAATCGATCCTTTTTGATCTCACCCCGCTGCATATTGATTTGAAGGGCATGAACATCCGTGTGCTGGATGGCGTGCTCTATCTTGATGGCAACATCTCCAGTTCCCTGCGCGGTGATATCGTGGTAGATCAAGTATCGAGCGTGGCTGGCTTATTGGAGATCAAAAATAACCTGGTTGGCGATGATAAACTGGCTGCCGATCTCGCGGCGGCCTTGGGGAAAGATCCACGTACACGCGATTTGCCCATAGGCGTGTATCCTCGTCTGGGAGTTGTACGCCTGAATGGTACTGTACAGAGCGTCCAGCAGAAAGCGGCTGCTGAGGAGATCGCTCGGAACTTCCCTGGCGTTCAGTCAGTTATCAATGAGCTGAATGTCGATCCCAGGGCGGATATACTGCCTGTTATGGCTCCGGCAGGAGGTAATGAAGATAAAGTACCCAATAAATATACACGGCATACAAAATAGCCATCGCGTTCGTATAGTGTGGCTGGCGGTGGCGCTGTTGAGCATCGGGCTGTTCATCATTTCCATCCCTCAACATGCTCAACACCTCCATGTCGTATGCTCAAATGCCTTATGTGGCGGATCGGAAAACGCAACTCAGCTCGCGCGGGAGCTTCATAGCCTTGGCCTTACGCTTGATTTCTATGCTGCATACTCGCTTTCGCTCCAGGTCATCTTTGCGCTGGGCTACTTTACTATCGCTATGATTATCTTCTGGCGTAAATCCGATGATTGGATGGCGCTGCTTGTCTCCCTCTTCCTCATAACATTTGTGCTTGCTTACACCGACGTTCCTCACGAATTGTCGAGAAGCAGCGCTTTTCTTGGCTTGCTAGTCGCCTGTATCGGCTTCATTGGCGAGATGACCTTTCCGCTGTGCCTCTATTTGTTTCCCGATGGGCGATTTGTACCTCGTTGGACTGGCTGGCTCCTGATCGGGTGGGCCGCGTGGGGTATACTCACCTACTTCTTTCCCGGCTCGCCCATTATTTCAAGCACGTGGTTCCTCTGGTTGGAGGGCCTGGCGTTTGTCGTCGGACTGGGTAGTATGATCATTGCCCAGGTCTATCGGTATCAGTACTTGTCTACTCCCGCGCAGCGCCAGCAGACGAAATGGGTGGTCTTTGGCATCGTAATCGGACTCGGAGGCTTCTTTGGTACGGGCTTCCTCGGATTCATTTTACCTCAAGTGCTGCTCGTGGTGGCTCCCCAGTCTGGTGTGTTCACCTCCTCCCTGATCGGTATCGCTGCCATCACCATCAGCTATCTGACCATGCTGCTCATTCCCTTCTCGCTGGTAATGGCAATCCAGCGTTCCCGCTTGTGGGAGATCGATCTCATTGTCAACCGCACTCTGGTCTATGGCACCCTGACCGGGACACTCGCCTTCGTTTCATTCGGCGGCGTCGTTTTTTTGCAGTACCTTCTCGGGGGACTCAGCAGGCAGGGAGGAGGGTCAGAATTGGCGGTCATCGGGACTACCCTGGCGATCGTTGCTTTGTTCCAACCCCTTAAACGGCGCATCCGGACCGTTATCGATCGTCGTTTCTATCGCCGCAGGTACGACGTAGTGCTTATGCTGGAGGCCTTCAGCGCTACTCTGCGTGAAGAAGTGGAACTGAACACACTGACCGAAAAACTGGTAGCGGTAGTAGAGGAAGCTATGCAGCCAACTTATGTCTCACTCTGGCTGCGTAATAGTGAACCACCTCAGGGCCGCCGGACACGCCTCCTTGCGCACACAGAGGAGTCAGTGACGGATTACAATTTGCAACATTATTGGCTCAACGGGGGAAAGTCACTGGACGATTCGACTGTTTCACGCCTGCCGTAACGCTTTTCGTAACGATTGGCGGACGCTTGCCTGGTACAATAAAGTTATTAATGATGGACAAACTCGAGCATCGAGCCAGGTTGGCAACTTGAGAGACGGCCATCAAGTGCAACGAGGTTAGTTCAAATGCCTCAAATGGCTACACTTATACAAAACATACGGCATCTGTTGAACAGCCGGAACAGGCGCGAAGCGCAGATAATCCAGGCAGTCGGGGAAATGGAGCTGCGGCAGGAGACATCTTTGCCGATCGATATCTCCCCAAATGACCCAATTATCGCGTACTTTCTGAGTGCTCCTGGAGCGCTAGAAATCGATAAGCTGCACCTGGACTCATCGGCCCTCCAGAGCTTGAAAGCGGCTGGAGTAAAGATATCTATACCGCTAGTGAGTCAGGGGGAGCTGGTTGGCCTGCTCAATCTTGGTCCACGTCTTAGCGAGCAGGATTATTCCACCGATGACCGCGTGCTCCTCAATAGCCTTGCCATCCAGGCTGCACCGGCCATCCGGGTTGCACAAATGGTGCGCGAACACCAGGTGGCGGCGCGTGAACGGGAGCGTATCGAGCAGGAGCTGCGCGTTGCTCGCCTCATTCAACAAACACTCCTGCCTAAAGATCTGCCTGCACTAGCGGGCTGGAAACTGGCCAGGTACTACCAACCGGCCCGGGAAGTCGGTGGCGACTTTTACGACTTCATCTACTTCGATGATGGACGGCTGGGCCTTGTCATCGGAGATGTAACCGATAAAGGAGTACCGGCAGCGCTGGTTATGGCCACCACCCGCAGCGTTCTGCGCACCGTCGCTCAACGCCTACTCTCGCCGGGCAAAGTGCTGGAGCGAGTAAATAACATTCTTTGTTCTGAGATCCCACCCAAAATGTTTGTCACTTGCCTGTATGCCATCCTCGATCCAGCCAGCGGTCAATTGCTCTACGCCAATGCCGGACACGATCTCCCCTACTGGCGGCACAGCAGCGGTGTGTCCGAGCTTCGCGCAACTGGCATGCCATTGGGTCTGATGCCAGAAATGAGCTACGAGGAGAAGCAGGCTATACTGGCGCCAGGCGATCTTGTGCTCTTTCATAGTGATGGCCTGGTGGAAGCTCACAACCCGCACTATGACATGTTCGGCTTCCCGCGCCTGATGCGCCTGGTGCAGGAGTGTGAAAAAGATACCCCCTTGATCGATTTCCTGCTGGATGAGCTATCCACCTTCACCGGACCCGAGTGGGAGCAAGAAGATGATGTCACCCTGGTAGTTCTGCAAAGGTCCGGAAGTCATGAGCTACCTGGGAACGCCCCTGCTGGCACGCAGGAAGAAGCAGCACACAACAGCGCATGGCGCACCCTGGATAAGTGGACGCTGCCCAGCGAACCTGGCAACGAGCGCGAAGCGATTGAGCGCGTTGCCAGGGCTGTTCAAACACTACATCTGCCGCCAAGGCGCCTGGAGCAGCTCAAGACGGCCGTGGCTGAGGCAACGATGAATGCTATGGAACATGGAAATCATTACATGCCTGATAAACCGGTATCTATTGTAGTCATGGCCTCTGATACAACCCTCTCGGTATCCGTTAGTGACAGCGGGGGTACCCGTGAACTCCCCACCGAACCTGAACAGCCCGACCTGGAGGCCAAGCTGGCCGAACTGCAGGGACCACGCGGTTGGGGTTTGTTCCTGATCAAACATATGGTTGACGATATGCATGTCACTAGCGATTCCGACCATCACACTATCGAATTAATTATGCATCTAGAGGGAGATAGCCATGGCAGCAAGAACTCTTGAAGCCCACGTACGCTACAAGCCACCTGTAGCTATTATTGACCTGCGCGGTGAGATTACTCCCTTCGCGGAGGATGCACTCAATGCCGCCTATGTCGAGGCCGAAAAAGGTAATTCACACGTAATCTTGCTCAACTTCAGCAATGTTGATTATATCAACAGCACAGGCATTGCTCTGATTGTCAGCTTGCTCACACGGGCACGCAAAGCAAATCGCCGCCTGCTCGCCTGCGGCCTGAGCGAACATTATGTGGAGATTTTCAGCATCACCCGGCTGGTCGATTTCATGAATATTTTCCCTGACGAGATGAGCGCTCTGGCCCATGAAGCACCTTCTATTTTATAATGGAGATTAAGAAATTACTGCGGGTTTTGCCCCACCCCTGGCGCGATAATGAAGTTTGACAAGCAAGATCGGGAATGTATTGTCACCCTGAGCGAAGCGAAGGGTCTCTCTCGATGAGGCGACAGATGCTTCGCTTCGCTCAGCATGACAATTCTTGTTTTGGTCGTTAAAACTCATAATCGCGCGGCTACGCCCATCGGTATGCCATATTATTTTTAATAAACCGCATTATAGATCTACCACTCGACCAACTTCCAGATCTCTGGCTGCACTGTGCCAGCCTCTACACCAATCTCAGCATAAATACTCACGGCTTGCTTGAGATGAGACATCGCTTCCTCAGAACGGCCTGCAGCGTGCAGCAGGTCAGCCAGGTTATTATGCAGCGCCGCTTCTCGATGGCGGTCACCTTGTGAGACGCATAGGGCCAGCGCGTCTGCGGCCAGTCCCAGCGCCTGTTCAAATTTGCCACTGTTGCCGTAAGCCAGGGCCAGGTTATTGAGCGCGGCTGCGCGGCTGCTGGGATCATTCAGGCTTTCGGCCAGGTCCAGGCTATGTTCAAGGTGGTGGCGTGCCAGTGCCAGATTGCCCTGGCTGCTGGCGAGGATGCCCAGTATATTATGGGCCTGCGCCAGCGCACGTGCATCGCGAGTGGCTTCCGCCAGGTCCAGTGCTTGCTGTGCCAGTTCAAGCGACTTGCCGATCTGGCCCTGGTGGTGGGCAGTCAAGCTCCAGTTGGCATAGACCCTGGCGCGTTCTCCTGCCTGCCCTGTATCGTCAAGCGCACGAAGCGCTGCCTCGAAATGGCTTTCTGCCAGTTCCCATTGTCTGCGGCGCTCATATATGGTGCCCAGCTTATATTCTATCTTTCCCAGAGCTTCTGTATCGCACAGGGCTGCTGCCGTCTCGTAGCTTTTCAGTGCGGCTCCGTATTCTCCTAGCAGCGTGTGCAAATCGCCGATGGCCTCGTGAAGCGCGGCAGTCTCTGGATGCCCCAGTGCCAACGCCAGGCGCAAGTGAGCCAGTGCTTCTGTGTTAGCATACAGGCCCCGTGCGCGCTCGCCCGCCAGCCGGTAGTATTCTGCAGCCAGCGGGTCGTTGCCAGCCATCTGGTAATGATGCGCAATCTGGCCGGCAATCGTGGCACTGTCCCGGTATCCTCGCGTTCGACTGGCAAACACTTCGGCAATACGCCGGTGCAGCAGCCGGCGGCGGGCAAGACTGGTTTGTTCGTACACGAGCGCGCGTAGTTTCTCATGGTTAAAGTCGTAGATCAGCGATTGATCACCCGTGGCACTGCGCACCTCCGCGACCAGTCCCTGGCCAATCAACTCCTCGAGGGCAGTCACGGTTTCTTCTTCGCTGCGCCCGCTGGCCTCGCGCAGCGTGTCGAAATCGAAAGATCGCCCGATGGTGGAAGCGGTCGTGAGCAATTGCCAGCCGGTTTCGCTCACCGCGACCAGGCGAGATTGTAGTAAATCACGCACGCCCCCTGGCAGTGACCAGTTGCTATCCCCGGCGGTGGGTATCTCTTTCGTCAATGCCGTCAGGTATTCCACCAGGAAGAAGGGTAGCCCCTCTGTCTCTTGATACAGGCGCTCAGCAAGCCCTTTGGATATGGCTGTATTGCTTATTGCTGCTGACTGCACCAGTTCTTGCACAATGGCCCGGCTCAGACGTGATAGGGATACGATAGTTGCTCTGCCCGATCGCTGAGCTTCAACCAGCAAGTGATGCAGGCGCTGATCGCTGGATAGATGTAGACTGCGCCAGGTGATAACCATGCAGAGCGGCTGGTCGTGTAATCGCCGCACCAGGTAGCTCAGCAGATCAAGGGACGCGCTGTCGGCCCAATGTACGTCATCGAAGAAGATGACACCAGGGCGCGCGCCGCTACAAACTGCAAGCAGCACCTGTCGCACCCCTTCAAAGAAACGGCTCTGAGCCCCTGGGCTGTCGAGCGGGGGAGCGGGCGGCAAACCCGGGCGTATAGTAACGAGTTCAGGCAGCAGGCGAGCCGCTTCGCTCAGCCAGGATTCCGCTATGTTCTCTAGCCAGCGAGTATCTGGCTTTTGAGCGATAGCAGCATGCAGTCCTGAGACCACAGGCCCGTATGCGAGATTTGTTTCTCCTTCATAGCACCTGGCTGCCATGACGGTAGCACCCCTTGCGCGGGCATGGGCCATAAACTCCTCCGCCAGCCGGGTCTTACCTATGCCAGCTTCCCCTTCCAGGATGACCACGCTGCCATCGGATTGCATGCTGTCGTATGCATCGATCAGGGTTGATAACTCTTTTGATCGCCCTACCAGCGGGTAGATGGCCTGGGAAATCTGCGGCTGGGGCGTTGTAGGCACCCTACCTGGGGGGTAGGTATCCCGATTTATCGTGGGACCTGCTGCGGGTATTGTCACCACTGACCGCGCAGGCGCCAGCGCACTGCCCTCTGCTGCCCCTACTATGGTGATGTGGGCAAAGGCCTGCGATGCCACGGGTGGTGGGGTTTGCTGGTTTTCTTTGATGGCCTGGTAGAGTTGTGTCGTTGCCTCCAGAGGCGCTACTCCCAGCTCTTTTTGCAGCACCTGCACGCATTCGCGGTACTGGTGGAGAGCTGCGGCGCGTTGACCGGACCAGGCGTATAGCTGCATCAGGTAGCGATATGTCGGCTCGTGCAGTCGATCAAGCGCCAGCCAGCGCCTGGCATAGGCAATAGCCGACGTGTAGTCCGGTAGGATACTGTGACCACGCACAAGGCGCTCGAGTGCGTTAGACAGATCACGGCGCATGGTATCGGCTTGAAAGAACTGCCAGTCGTCAAAGTTGGGACTATCTCGCAGGCCGAAACCAGCCAGGAAATCGTCGCGATAGAGTGACACCGCCCCGGCGAGTGGTTCAAGACAGGCAGAGCAAACCTCGGTTGCTGGATGACCATGGCGTTTACACTCTTCCAGGTGGCTGTAAAATTCATCTACATCGAGCCACATGTGAGCGCTGGCATCTATGGCAACCGTTTCGCGATCAATATGCAGCCAGGTGCCTGCCAGAGCTTTGTTGAGCGTCGAGAGCGTGCGGCGCAGGGTGGCGCGAGCATGTGCCTGGTCGTATTCCGGCCAGAGCAAAGCAGCCAGGGCATCACGGCTTTGTGGTCGCTTGGTGACTGCAAGGTAGGCGATGAGAGCAGTAGCCTTGCGTGTATCAACGTTGAGAACTATGCCATCGCGCACTATGCGCGGTGAACCCATTAAGAATAGTGCCAAATCAGACATGCGAAACCTCCGCTTGGCTGATTATATTGCATATGATCAAAAAACGCAACGAAGCGTTTAGCAACACAATACCCGTAACGACCCTGAAAGTGTTAGAGTATGTCTGATTCCCATCACGATCGCTTGCTCGCGCCTGCGGCGCTCGCCTGATGTATTGTGTGGTGTGGAAAATGCGCGAAGCGCATTTTCCACACCACACAATAAGTTTTTTTGCGCGGCGAAGCCGCGCGAGCATCCGGCGCGAGGGGGCGAAGACGCTGAGAATCAGACACGCTCTCAGAAACTTATCGAGACTGACTACTAGATATGCTGAAAAAGGATATTTCAGGTGGCTCCTGGATTAGCTGCTCGTCAGAGCCTGGTCCAGGTCGTTGATGATGTCCTCGACATTTTCTATACCGATGGAAAGCCTGATACAGCCGTCCGTGATGCCCATGTTCTGGCGCTCGGACTCCGTCAGGTTGCGATGTGAGGCTATGGGAGGGTAGCTGACTTGTGAGTAGACATCGCCCAACGTTGCTGCCCGGAGGCAGAGCTGGAGATTATCCATAAAACAAAAGGCTGCTGCGCGGGATTGTTCCTTGAGTTCGAATGCGAGGAGTCCTCCAAAGCGTCCGTGTTCAAGCAGGTGCGAGGCGAGTTCGTGCTGTGGGTGGCCGGGCAGCCCTGGATAATGGACACACTCGACGGCGGGATGCCGTTGCAAAAAGCGCGCAACTTGCAATGCATTGTCACACTGGCGTTCCATGCGCAGGGTCAACGTCTTCAAGCCGCGCATAATCAGGTGTGACTCGAAAGGACTTAGCATAGCCCCGAGCATATTTACATAGGTTCGCAGCAGGTCAAGCAAGGCATTCTTCGCGCTGATCACGACTCCGGCAGTACTGTCACCGTGCCCACCCATGTATTTTGTCGCGCTGTGCACCACCAGGTCGAAGCCATGTTCGATAGGCCGGACTAAGTAGGGAGTAGTAAACGTACTATCGACAATGCTCACTGCTCCCACCTTGCTGGCAGCAGCGCTGATCGTATCCAGGTCGATCAACTTGACCAACGGGTTGGAGAGGGTCTCTACATAAACGACATCGGGTTGCTCTTCTTCAATACGGGCAGCCGCGTCCGTGCCGTAAAGGTCGCACAAGACTACCTCAACGCCGCCAGGCATAAGTATTTTGCGCAGCAGCGTAATCGTTGTGCCATAGAGGTCCTGCGCTGCCAGGATCTTGCTCCCCGGCGTAAGACCAGCTGCCAGCAGCGCAGCATGAATGGCCGCCATACCAGAACCGAAGACGACCGCGCCGGTCCCGGCCTCGGCCTGGCACAGGATGTTTTCGAGGGCGTGGGCATTTGGATTCCCCTGTCGCGCATAGGCATATGCCTGCTCGCCAGAAGGAAGGGCGCCGCCAAGAGCGTGGTCCAATGCCTCGGTATCACGATGCAGGTATGTCGTGCTGGCATAAATAGGCTGCACCGTGGGCATACCGGTGGCTTCCGTCACGTGGTCTTGCTCGGTGCTGTGGACAAGTAACGTATCTAACTTCCAGGATGAGCGTTCAGGTTTCTTCATGCAATTGCCCTCGTTTGTAGCGACATAAGCGACCTACCCAGGTCTCCTACCGCCAGCGAGGCGCAGGCGTAGAGGCCGGGGAGCCAGTAGGGGACGCCGAGTATGTCTGGATGAGTATACGAGAAGACACCGGCGTTTACCAGGATCATCTCGACAAGCGTGCCTGTAACAGCCGTGACAAAAGAAAACAGCAGATCTTGCCAGCTTCGTCCTGCCAGCAGCCAGAAGTTCAAGTAGATAATAGCAATTAAACCTACCTTGGCCTGGGAATCGAGGGTGCTCGCGCTGATCAGGTAGGCCAGGACCAGCCAGGTGAGTTCGCCAATGCTGCTAGAAAGCCTGCGATAAGGCCTTGTGCGTGAGATCAGGGGATCGACCAGGGGATGCGAATAACCGATAGCGACTGCAGCTGCCCCAAAAAGCAATGGCACCCACCAGGCCACGCCAAAGAACATGGGCCTGGGATAGCGCTCGACCCCGCTGTAGACTTCAAGCGCGTCGAGCGCGGTACCCAGCGATGCGCCCAGCAAAAACAGCCAGAATGCTGCCCAGGTCCTTTGGGTTATTGTATCCTGCGAGTATCTCATCTCGGCCACTCTCATCATATTGTACCATATGTTAGCCTCGACTTCAGCACTGTGTCATGATATAGTAGCAACAAGGGCAGTTATATCTCTTAGCAGAGCTTCAGAAGGGACTCCCCCATGAGTCAACGCATACCGCTACAGTTGCTCGCCGATCCCGACAACAAGCGATTGCTCCAGCAGTGCATCCACTGTGGGCTATGCCTGCCTGCCTGCCCCACCTATGCCGTTTTTGGCACGGAGATGGATGCCCCACGCGGTCGCATCGCTCTCATGCGTGCGGCCTCTGAGGGTCGTATTGGCCTGGAAGGCGCTTTCGAGGAGCATATCTCGCTCTGCCTGAGCTGCCGTGCCTGCGAAACCGCCTGCCCTTCTGGCGTACAGTATGGAGCGCTCGTGGAGACCGCCCGCGTTGCATTGGAGAAAGCCCACACGCCCGGCGTATTCGAACGTTTTGTACGCTGGCTGACCCTGCGCAAAATGTTGCCGCATATCGCTTCGCTGCGGCTGCTCGCCCGGCTCATGCGTATCTACCAGCTAGTGGGCCTGCAGCGCCTGGTGCGCAGCATAAACTTCCTACCCAGGCGACTCCAAATCATGGCTGCTCTCCTGCCGCCACTTTCCACTTCCTATATGGATTATCGCCACGTAGCCCCGGCCATCGGCCCCAGGCACGGTACAGTAGCGTTTTTCCATGGCTGCGTCCAGGAGGCTTTCTTATCTGACATCAACAAGGCTACCATCCGTGTACTGCAGCGTAACGGCTACGAAGTCCACATTCCGCGCGGACAAACCTGCTGCGGCGCTGCCCCCCTGCACGTAGGCGAAGATACACTTGCCCGCGACCTGGCTCGCCGCAACGTCGACGCCTTTATGGAAGAGGAGTACGATGCGATCATCAACAATGCCGGTGGCTGTGGCGCTGTCTTGAAGGATTATGGACACCTGCTCAAGGATGATCCGGCCTATGTCGCAAAAGGCCATCAGTTCAGCGCGCAAGTACGCGACATCAGCGAATTCCTGGCCGATCACCTGCACAATCCACCGCGTGGCGAGGTGCATGTACGAGCGACCTACGCCGACTCATGCCACCTGCGTCACGCGCAGAAAATAGTGCGCCAACCTCGTAGCCTGCTGCAAGCTATCCCCGGCCTGGAACTGGTGGAACTCAAGCGAGCAGATCAGTGCTGCGGCAGCGCTGGCGTCTACAATATCCTCCAGGTGGATGCGGCCAATGCCATCCTGGACAATAAAATGGCCGACATCGCCGCTACCGGCGCAGATACCATCATCACAACCAACACCGGCTGTTATATGCAGCTGCTCTATGGTGTGCGGCGAGCAGGGCTAAAAAAGCGCGTCGTCCACCTCGTGGAACTGCTCGATCAATCTTACACGGAGACAAAATGACCACCTACACCATCGAACCAGAGCGGGCCACCCTCCATGGCACCTTCTCCCGCGAATACCCACCCGTCTTAACGATCGATTCGGGCGACACGGTACGTTTCCGTACGCTTGACGCCGGCTGGCACCTGGAACCTTTTACTACAACAGAAGAAGACGAAGCGTGTAAATTTGGGCCGCGCCTCAAAGAGCGTGATTACGGCCATGCCCTGTGCGGACCCGTGGCCATTCGTGGAGCCCAGCCTGGCATGACCCTCGAAGTGCAAATCAACGAGGTACGACCTGGAACATGGGGATGGACGATTGGCGGGTGTATGCAGAGCGAGCTGAATAAGCGCCTTGGCCTGTCGGAGCAGTGCGAAGAATTCCTATGGACCCTGGACGCTGCTGCAATGACTGGCCGGGATCAGTACGGGCGAACGCTCCCGCTTCGTCCATTTATGGGTGTCATGGGCATGCCACCTGATGAGCCCGGCTTGCTTGCAACATTCCCGCCGCGCTTTTGTGGAGGTAATATAGACTGCAAGGAACTTGTTGCAGGTAGCACACTCTTTCTTCCTATAGCCATTCCTGGAGCGCTGTTCTCTACAGGTGATGGACATGCGCTGCAAGGCGATGGCGAAGTATCTGGTGTGGCTATCGAATGTCCTATGGAGCGCGTCGAACTCACCTTTTACCTGCGCGATGATATCCAGCTCACTACACCTCGCGCCAATACACCCGTGGGATGGATCACTCTCGGCTTTCATGAGGATCTATATGAAGCCACGTTCATTGCATTGAACGCCATGCTGGACCTGATAGGTGAGCAGTATCAACTTTCACGTCCGCGAGCTCTGGCCTTGGCAAGCCTCCTGGTGGACCTGCGCGTGACGCAAATAGTCAATAGCGTGCTGGGAGTACACGCAGTCTTACCCCATGGGGCCATCACCCAGGGGCAAGCGTAGCGAGGTGCAAACCATGCGCAAAGAAAACAAACCAAGCTCACTTGAGGCTTTATTAGGTAAGGGCCAGGTGTTCACCGATCCGGCGTCATTAATCACCTACGAGATCGATGCCGGGCTTGACCGGGGAGCACCGGAAGGCCTGGTATTTCCACACTCGGCCGCCGATGTCGAGCAGATTGCACGCTGGGCCGCGCAGCGGCATATACCGCTGGTGGCTCGTGGAGCAGGCACCGGCCTCTCGGGTGGAGCAGTCGCCGAGCGCGGCGGCATCGTTATCGAGTTTTCCCGCATGAACGCCGTGCTCGATCTCGACGAAAGCGGGCGCAGTGCCATACTCGAGCCGGGCGTGGTCAACCTGGCTTTCGACGAGCGAGTGCGGGCGCAGGATTTATACTTCCCTCCCGATCCGGCCAGCCAGCGTGCATCTACCATCGGCGGCAACGTAGCAGAGAACTCCGGCGGGCCGCACTGCTTCAAGTATGGCGTCACCTCCAACTACGTCACCGGGCTGGATGTCGTGCTGGCCGGTGGTCGCAGTATGCGTATCGGGGGACGTGCCCTGGATTATCCTGCCTATGACCTGTGCGGCCTGATTACCGGCAGCGAAGGCACGCTGGCTATTATCACGGCCGTTTCCGTCCGGCTCGTGCGCAATCCACCGGCTGTCAAGACCATAATGGCTGCCTTTGACTCGCTTGAACAGGCGGGCGCGGCAGTATCAGCTATCATCGCGGCCGGGCTGGTTCCCGCCACAATGGAGATGATGGATCGCAATATACTCCGCATCGTCGAAGCCTATGTTCACGCTGGCTTGCCGGTCGATGCCGGGGCAGTGTTAATTATTGACGTAGATGGCTATCCGGCCAGCCTGGACCCCCAGATCGACGAGGTGATCCATCACCTGCAGGCACATAGTGGTCATGATCTGCACATCGCCGCCAACGCGGAGGAGCGAGACAAGATCTGGTATGCTCGCAAGAGTGCCGCAGGCGCCCTCTCGCGGCTTGCCCCATCCTACTACCTGGTGGACATCACCGTCCCGCGCAGCCTGCTGGCGGAGACGCTTGCCGGGGTGAACTCTATTTGCGACCACTATAGACTGCGCGCAGGCCACGTGTCGTCGAAAAGGTGCATCACGCCGGGCGTGAGATGGTCGAATTATGCATCCGCAAGGACGGCAGTATCAGCGGTGAACATGGCATAGGCATCGAGAAACGCCAGTACATGTCGTTGATGTTCAGTGACGACGAACTGGCGGCAATGTGGGATGTCAAACAGGTCTTCGATCCTGGTGGCCTGCTGAATCCCGGCAAAATTTTCCCCTCGTCGGTCCGTGAGGTTTCTACGCGCGGCGAACCTGTAGGGCCCGATTTATCGCGGCCACCGCCGATTTATCGGCCCCAGGAGGCCTACCACATCCCCGGCACTGTATTCACGCCTTCTACAGCCTCTGAAGCTGCACAGGGACTATCTGCGTTGTCAGCAATAGGGCGACCTGTGTGCATCAGTGGATCAATAGAGACATCCCCGCTGCAGGGTCGGCCAGGCGAGAATAACGATGTATTGCTTTGCACCGGTGAACTCAAGGGCATCAAGGTATTCTCGCCTGCTGATCTCTACGTGACCGTTGGTTCCGGCA
>WNGN01002099.1_pt1 | contig 25721 bp, 29 predicted proteins | sample 5400561 | NCBI WGS metagenome assembly WNGN01 (sample SAMN13153379, study PRJNA577476) | soil metagenome | isolation source: 115 cm soil or saprolite under Garry oak tree replicate 2 | place: USA:California | collected 2016-06-15 | reverse complement strand
CCGAAGAAAAAGATGATTCCCACAAGCAGGGCCCCCTTCAATGCGAGAAAGGCTATGTCGGTTGGGGGAACTTGGTTGCTGGCGGCGGCGAGACCCGGCAATAGTAGGAGCATGAATACTGTTGCGAAATCCTCGATTATTGACGCGGTCACGACGGTGTGAGATTCTTTCGCTCGCAGACTTTTTGTTTCAAGTAGAATCTTGCTCATTATTGCTGTACTGGTGGTAGCGACTACTGCCGCGGCGAAGACTGCTTCGAGCTGAGTAAGGCCGACTGCCAGCCCGACTAGTGTAACCGTAATGAAAGTGACTGTTAGCTCGACGAGTGCAAGTATGAAACTGTCCGGCCCAATCTTCCTAATCTCTAGCGGATCTAGTTCGAGTCCGACTGTGAACAGGAGGAGTATAATTCCGAGAGAAGCGAGTAGGTTGATCGTGTTGAGGTTCTGGATCAGCCCGAGCCCGAAGGGTCCAATTATTATCCCCGCGATTAGCTGGCCGATTACAGCCGGTTGTTTGATTTTTGAGAAGAGATAGCTGAAACCCAGAGCAGCGAACACGGCCAGCCCGAGGTCAAATAGGAAACTGAAATCAGCGGAAGCAGTCAAGTGGTTTTCCCGGAAACAGGTGTTGCTCCTTATCGTCTCAGTTCCAGTTTAACAGTTTGACCCTCGCGGCATAGCCTTCGAGTTTCAGACTCAGATAGAGGAAGCTACGAGTAACAGGATCCCTAAGTAAAAGTCGTCTCTTAGAATTGAGCTTGATCCTTGGACCCTACAATTCTCGTTTGTATCAATTGTCGGTGCAGTATTGACGACGGGCCCTATCGACTATAGTCTTAGAACTGTTTTTCTCTTCAAGAGTAACGTAGCTGCACGGGCATGGGTCTACATCTCCCTCAGTGCGATTTTCTTCGGCGTCGGAGTCGTACCGTTTCTCATCGAATCGCTGATGCCCTTGGGCTTGCTCCCCGTGGGGGGTGTGTTGGAGACGGTGGGTGCGTTATTTATCTTCCTTGGCTTGAGAAAGAACTTCCTTTTCTGGGCTAGCAAAGATCATTTCGCTTAACCGATCGTTTCCTATTGGCCATTCTTTGGTAATTTAACGACGTTCTCGGGGGAGGTGCTGGAAATTTCTACCAAAAGGTAGATTCCACGAATATAAACGGTCGTAGAGGTTTTTCCGCACGAAAGGTAGGTGACGATTATATTCCAGAGACATAGCTGAAACTAAACACAAGCAAAGCTTGGAGTTAGAAAGAATCGTCAACTCTTGAGAAACTGCAAACGGTTGTTGAGAAGATACGAGGTTCTCGTAGTGAGCCGCAGCCTTACAAAACTACTTCTGCCGATGGCTCGCTGCAACTAGTAACGCCAGAAAGAATCGAAGAGATTTCAAAGCTCGCTGCCGAGAATATAGTGGAAGGAATGCTCGCGCAGGATCGCGAGGACTTTGAGACAGCATGCTTTCACTTCTCCCTTTTGTTGAGACCGGCGTTCCCAGAGTACGATGGAGATCGGATTTTCAGAGCATCAGAGGCATATACCAACGCACTGTTCGCCCAAAGTAAGCTGAAGGATGACAAGTCTTTGTCAAAGGAAGAGACTTTGCACGACGACAGGTGGGAATCTGTGAGATCTGATATGCTTAGAATGTGCGCTATTCTTGACATTCCCAAATCCTTCGCGATAGAAACTGTTGAATGGTTCAGATACCACGCGATTAGAGACGATGCGTACGTGAAGCACCTCCTAGAGGCTCATCGGGTATACCTAAAGCGGGTGGTAGGGAATGATCGGTGGTACCGGGAGCTCTCGGGAATCTACCTTACCGCTGTCGGACTGCATGACAAGCACGACAAAAAAGTTGTTCGTCTTGGCAAAGATCTCATGGGCTTATACTACGGGATCATGTTTCGTGAGAAATACGGTTCTAACGGGAACTGACTAGCGCGCGGCTAGACTCAGTTTCTTCCTGACCTCAGGAATACGGGCTCCAGGCCGAGATACGAGTTCGAGGTCAAAGAGGCTCTCGAACATGGACACGGTTTTCGGATCGTGTGATGGATAGTTTAGGAGAAAGACGCCTGTGATCCTGTTTGAGACCATCAGTTCAAGTCCTTGACGGACGAATGAGTGCGCCCTCTCCGTTCCAAGCGTGAAGATTTGGTGGGAAATATTGTCGAAGATTATCGTGAACGGGGTTGCCGCATAGGCTTCGATTGTTTTGTTCATCGAGTCGAGAATCAGTGAGCTGTCGAATGCGGGTATGAGAACCACGTTCTCGCTCTCGATCTTCGGATACGACACTCTTGACGTTAAGACGAACATCTTCAAGCCCAGCTCATCCTCCATGGCAGAGTGAATCGGGCTGTCTTTTCTGGTGAAGAGGATTACTCGCTCGAAATTAGAAGCAGCTTCCGTAGCCAACGTTCTAAGTATCTTTTCATAGCCTGAGAGAGGATCGTATTCCAGGAGAATCTTCTTACCGGCGATTTCGTCGTGGGACAGTCCAACCGTGCGGGAAAACAAGTCGGTCGACTCGGTCAAGTCAATAACCGGAACCTTCGATTTCAGAAGACTAAGGGTTGCCTTCTCATCCTCGAAGGCTCGTTTTGCAAAAGTCATCATCACCTGGACATAGTGGTCCGGGGTTGACCACCTGGGGTCCGCGATATGGTTGACGAATTTCTGATATGGACGTTTGGTATTGTCGCCGTAGTCTATCACGATCCTTAACCCATTCTTGCCAAGGGTCATGGTCTCACTGGCTAGTTCTTCGCATTGTCCGATTGCTGCTTCTTCGTCGAGAAGGTTTTGGCCTTGGTAGAGGCTGTCGATAGATGGGAGTCGAAGGTTTCCCTTGGTCAGATTGTGCTTTACGTCAACCCCATCTCTGGAAAGCTCTTCTCGTGCCTCTGCCTCGTTATTTGAGTGAAAATACAGGACCCGGTTTTGTTGGTTGACTCCCTCGTTAACGAACCTTGCGATTGGAGTAATTTTCGCGTCATCACTTCCGTAAATTAGAACAATTTGGTCGCCTCGCATGAGGGCCGGGTTGCGGCCCAGTGTAGGGACCAGTCCGAGGAAAGCCCTCAGAAAGGTTGGCTTCTTGAAAGCATTGACCACAACTATGAGAAGAATCACAGTGGCAAGATGCGCCAGCGCCAGTATGTTGTATCCAAAGTTTTCAAGCGAATAGCTGACTAGCAACAGCACTGAGATGCATGCGAGGCACAGAGAGATTATTCTGAGGGCGTTTCTGACTTCACGATCTTTGAGTTCTGCCCGGAGTCGAGACAGAGTTACAAATGGATACACAGTGAATGCTACAATTAATGCTGCAGCAATCGAGAGAAGAAGAGTACTGAACCCGATCGCTGGATATCTATTATTGTCGAGGACGTAGAATGCCTGTCTACCGGGATCGATTGAGCTTCGATCTATGAGAGCTAGGGCCACCAAAGACACCATCGGTATCAGGTACGAGACAAAAACGATGTGCTTTCGCCTTAGTGGATCAGCTAATGCCACTCGTAAGGAGAACTTTTCCGGATAAAAGTAGAGCTTAGTAACCAAGAGTCCCCATGACGTTGCAACGATCGCCGCCGCGGCGGCGAAGCCTTGAGCGCTGAGTCTGATCAGGAATTCATCAGGATCATACACTAGGACAAGTTGGGAAATTGGAAAGGCAAAGAAAGAAACGTAGATCGCCACGAAGTAGCTCTTGTAAGGCCGGAAATAGGAAAGCGGTTCTCGGATGATGAAGAGGACCATCAAGGCGTCCACTATAATTGTTCCGATCTCCAGAGTCGTAGCTATGTTAGGTGCCGTCTCTTCCAGCCCTCTAGGCTTGATCTACGCCAGCATCTACGCTGGCTCAACAACCTCCTATTGCAGAAGGCTAGGCGAGAGCCAAGCTGGGTTTAGACTCGTGTAACCAGAGAAGAACTAGTTCAGTGACTGTTACGCGACATCAGGAAGACCCAGAGACTTCGCCGCTGCCTTCAGGTCTCTCATCCTGCTTCTAATGGTCACTTCTGACACCCCTGCTGCTTTCGCCAGGTCTCTCTGCATCACCATGGAACCGCGTATTCTAGCAGCGAGGTCAAGCGCCGCCGCCGCCAAGCCGTCTGGGTCCTTGCCCACGTTCACTCTCAGTCGAATGGCTTCTCGAAGAATCTTCCCTGCCAACATCTCTGTTTGAGAGTCCGCTCCTGCTCGAGACGCTATTTTCGAGACCCGTTTCAAAGGATCCTCAATTGCCATGGTCACGTCGAGAGAACGGACAAGCGCTCTGTAGTAGTGGGCTAGTAGTTTCCTGCTCATTCCTGACGCCTTTGCAATCTCACTCAAGGATCGTGGCACGTCAGTCAATCGACAGGCTGCATAGGTTGAGGCTGCGACCATTCCGTTTATCGGTCGGCCCCTGACAAGCCCCTTATTGAGTGCTCTCCTGTACATCAGTGCCGCTCGCTCCGTGACGACCTCAGGCAGGTTCAGTCGTCCTGCCAATCCTCGGAGTTGGCTCATCGCTCTGGAGAGATTTCTGGCAGTGGATGATCCTGCGGAGGCACGCAATTGAGTTCTTCGGAGTCGCCAGAGTTGCAATCTCTCATCTGCGCTAAGCGATCGATTGGAAGCCTGCGCCCTGGAAATTATCGTGGAGAGGTTTTTGTCAAAAGCGGAGAATCTTCCCGGGGGTCCTGACTGGCTCTCGAGCAATCCTTCCTCTGTCCGTCGGGGAACCGGTGCTGCATATTGTTCAGTGGGGTCGGATAGAACGAATCCGCAGTTGGTGCAGATGACCTCGCCTGTCTCAGCGTCTCGTACCAGGCTCGGGCTTCCGCAGTTAGGGCAGACGTAGTGTCCGACCTCGTCTCGGGGTCTCGTCTTCCTCCGGCTCATTACTGACCCTCCGACAGGATAGGTGGTCTGCGGGGTCCGGGCTGGGTTAAGCTGGTTATCCTTTTCCGGTGAGACCGTAGAAGTGCCCGCCATCTGTACTTATCTAGGTGTCGGGGGCCACAAATGAAGCTTGTTACTCCTTTCAAAAAGTCGATAAAAATGCCCCCGGAATACGTCCCTGGTAAGTGCAATATTGGTGCCCGGGGACGGGCCATACGACTGGCCACAGGATTAGGGATAATAGCAGTATTCATTGGCTTTGACCTTCTTGCTCTAAGGTCGGTTTCCCCTGTTTTCCGCCTCTTTCTGTTCATCCCGCTCTACGTTGGCTTGCTAACAGCCCTGGAAGGAACGATGTCGTTCTGCGTGCTCCATGCCTCCAGGGGCACCTATGACTTCCACGAGCCTAGCGGTATGGCCTTTGGCAGGTCCGAGACTAAAATGGAGGTAGGATCTGATGAGTGGGGGCGACTGGACCGGCGTAAGGCTAGGTTAATGCACCTTGAAGCGGTCTTAGGAGCGTTGGTATTGGCTGGGCTACTCGCTCTTGCCTAGCTGGCCACCCGTAATACGCGGCTTTCTCCGAGATCTACGGATCGAGAACCGAAAAATGTCGAAGCTAGGCTCCCGGTCCAGGGCTAACTCCGCCAACAGTTTACCGATGAGAGGGGCGAATTTGAACCCGTGTCCCGAAAAACCATACCCATAGACAATGTCGCGATTGTCAGGGTCTCTATCTATTACAAAGTCGGAATTCTCCGTCATATCGTAGAGACATACTTTGGTCCGGACAACCTCTCCATCTGCTAGGTCGGGAACGAACTCACGGCACGCTGCCCTACACTGTTCTATCTGCTCCGGATCAACCGATCTTCTCGCTGTTTCTGGTTCGACGGGGTCTGTCAATTCCTTATTAGAAATCTTGACTGCATCAACGCCGACTGCTGGAAGGCCGTAGTGGTGATCGGTAAAGAAGACCGGGCAAGAAGTCGGCCTAAACTTCTCAATGCCCCGAGAGGGTTTGAGATAGATGAGTTGTTGTCTTGTAGAAGTGATTCCGGTGAGCCCATCTCTCAGAAAGCGGCCAGTCCAAGGTCCTACAGTCACGACTAGTTTTTTGGCTCGAATTGTTTCTCCATCTGATGTCTCTATTTCGAGGCCAGATTTGTCCCGAAAGGCGGTTACGTGTCCTTCTAGAATCCTCACTCCGTGAGCGCTCGCTTGAGAAGCGAGGGTCTCTAGACTTTTCGACGCCATTAGAACTCCTCCGTGAGGGTCGAAGAATGCCCTGTCGGATCGGAACTGAGGAAAATGCTTCTTTAGCTCTGGTCCCTTGTAGAGCTGAGCGCCAAGCCCTAGTTTAGTCAGCGTCTTGAAGCTGGACTCATTGAACTTGTTAGCATGTTCGTCTTCTCCTCCTAGCATCAACAGACCGGTGGGGACCAGCAATTCTTGGCCGGTTTCCTTCTCGATCTCCCTCCACAATTTGAGACTTTCAATCGCCATCTTGGTGTAATACTGATCATTTCCGTACGAGTAACGGAAGACCCGGTTGACATCGTTGGAGCTGCAATAATCGTTCCCGACACCGTATCGGTCTAGCAATATGATTCTCCGGTCGACCATACGGCTGATTGCGTATGCAGTGGCGGCCCCCATCACTCCTCCGCCGACAATGCAAACATCGGCTTCTAGTTGCAAGATCTACGCCTGAGCCAATGATTCTTGTGAGATATTACACTCTTCCAAAGTCTCCGTCTTTACATGAAAGAGCTTGAGAGAACTTCGACAGCTGATGCCAAGGTGCAGTCGGGAAAAAAAATGAACTGCGTAGCGGTTTGGCGTTCTTTGCTCAATCATGCGTGGCTTCGTCGGCGCTATTTCGGTTCGAGGGACTCGAACTCCGCATGGTAAACGTGTTTTCCGGTTATGAGTAGGTCAAATCGGGAATGGAGCTTTTCCAGGTGGGGGTTCTTGGCGACTGTTGCGTGAACGTCTATCATGTGAGACGCGTCTTTGAAACGCGCAATCTCCACCCAGAGATTCTCGTCTTCAGACATTCCAATCGCTGGCGGAAGGCTCATCGAGCCGAACTTTCCCTCCATCTCCCTAGGCTGAAGCAATTCTTCGGAGAGTGCCCCTGAGTCCACGAATAATTTCATTATCGGCTTCAAAGCTTGGACAAAGGCCTCCGCTTTCCTCTTCGGGACCCGATATAGGAAGACGGAGCAGTAGACCATCGGCGTGGGCTTCTTCCTATTGATGGCTTATTTAGACTCCACCCAGCACGATTACGAAGGAATCCTTACTAGCCTCGACATGCAAGTCGGCATTATGAGAAAGGGACCCTCCACTAGAGCGTCTGGGTTCACCGAGTCCGTCATCCGAGAGATGACTAGGCTCTGCCAAGCCTATGGAGCAGTCAACCTCGCGCAGGGCTTTCCCGACTTCGACCCTCCTGTCAGCATCAAACGCGCTGCCGCAACAGCGATCTCCAAGGGCTACAACCAATACTCCACGACTTACGGGACCATGCGTCTGAGGAAAGCGATTGCCCGCAAGGTGAAATCGTACAACCACATTGACTGCAACGTGGACGAGATCACGGTTACATGCGGCACAACGGAGGGAATGATCGCCTCCGAGCTAGCGCTGTTGGATCGTGGAGATGAGGTTGTGATCTTCGAGCCCTTCTACGAGAACTATGGTCCCGACGCGATTCTCTCTGGTGCAAAATGTCGATATGTCAGATTGCGTGAGCCAGACTTCAGGATAGAAGAAGAAACTCTCAAACAGGCTTTCAATCGCAAGACCAAAGCTGTCATCATCAACACCCCCCATAATCCTACAGGACGAGTTCTAACGAGTCAGGAACTAGGCCTGGTCCGCGATCTCTGTCAAGATTATGATTCCTATGCAATCACCGACGAGATCTATGAGCACATCATGTATGATGGGCACAAGCACGTGAGCATTGGAAGCCTCCGGGGGATGGAGGATCGAACAATCACCATCTCGGGGTTTTCCAAGACCTATAGCGTGACGGGCTGGCGTGTAGGTTACGTGGTTGCTCCGAAGCCACTGACCTCCGCGATACGAAAAGTTCACGATTTTCTCACTGTTTGCGCCCCCACACCTCTACAGGAAGCGTGCACAGTCGCGCTTCAGCTTCCAGAATCCTACTATGAACACTTGCGAGAAAATTATCGCAAAGGCAGAGAAATGCTAGTTGAGTCGTTGAAGAATGCGGGATTCGGGGTCTTCAAACCCGAAGGCGCATATTACGTCTGGACCACGACAAACGACACAGGCTTCAAGGATGACCGAAAGCTGGCTCTACACCTGATCACCAAGATAGGAGTCGGTGGCGTTCCAGGATCAAGCTTCTTCCACAACCCAACTAGTGGAAGGCTGAAATTCAGGTTCTCCTTCTCAAAGAAGCCCGAGACGATTCGTCGAGCAATCAAGCGGCTGGAAAAATTCTCACCTAACCACCCCTCGCGCCGCTCAGATCACCGAATGACACGTAGACTGGCGGTAACAGCGAGATAGAACTCTGAAGCAACGCACTGGTTACCGTTTATTGGTCAAGACCCAAACAATTTTGGTGGGCCGGGGGAGATTTGAACTCCCGACCCTACGGCCCCCATATGAGGGGTTTCCGCGTGTAAGGCGGACGTTCTGTCCGGAGAGTCATTACTCCTAACCAGGCTGAACTACCGGCCCAAACCAAAAACACGCAAACCATGTCCGAGTAGATTATGATTTAGGTAGAGATTACCGTTCCTCGATCCCAACGGGAGCTTGCACTTTTATACCCGGAACAAGCATTTCTCTTTCCGGACATTTATGGCGGGGAAGGAACCATTCGTCTATATCGACGGTGAATACCACCCCAAAGGCGAAGCCAAGATCTCAGTCTACGACCACGGTCTCTTGTATGGAGACGGGGTCTTCGAAGGGATTCGCGCCTACAACGGCACGGTCTTTCGACTGCGCGAACATATCGAGCGGTTGTTCGAAGGATTACGAGTCATCAGAGTCAACATCCCCCTCACCAAAGAACAAGTCATGAACGCGATCGTCGACACCCTGCGACGAAACAACCTAACCGATGCGTACATACGCCTAGTAATTACGCGGGGCCGCGGAAACCTTGGACTGGACCCGCGAAGCTGCCCGAAGCCCTCAATCATAATCATGACTGAACCTGTACTCCCGGCCCATGGCAAAGAGGCGCGGGAGAGAGGCGTAACCGCGGTCATCTCCAGCCTGAGACGCGACATGGTCGACGGGACAAGCCACGAGGTCAAGTCTTTGAACTACATCCAGAGCGTTCTTTCCAAGTTCCAAGCAATAGATTCAGGTGCCGACGAAGTGGTCATGCTCGATCACAGAGGCATGGTCTCCGAGTTCCATGGCTCAAACCTCTTCATCGTTAAACAGGGAATAATCCATACGCCAACTTCGGCCGCAGGTATTCTTCACGGAGTCACGAGAGCCCGAGTGATGAAACTCGCCGAGGAACTGGGATACGAGGTTCGGGAGCGAGATATTACTCCTTACGAGCTCATGACCGCTGACGAAGCCTTCCTAACTGGAACGATGGCAGAAGTCGTTCCAGTCGTCAAGATTCACGGAGTGGCCATAGCAGAGGGCAAACCGGGACCGGTGACCAAGGAGATAATCAGAGGGTTCCAGAGAATAATCCAGGACCCGACGGAAGGCGTCCCAATCAGAGAGACAATCTCTATCCCTGCCAAGGCCCGAACCAACTAAGCGAGATAGGCTTAACACTTCAAGCGAGCACTCTATGCGGAATCCTGCCTCGGATTCTTGCTGCTCTTGTTCTCTGCCTGGGACTGCTTATTTGTGGGTCAGTTATTTTTCACGGTGACGGAGAAGTTGGCACAGACGCTGGGCTTGATCGGGACCGACTGGACCCTATCTTCCTGCCTAGAATATTCAGATGGAAGAGAATGTAAACGACCAGCCCACCTGCCGCGTCCATGGCCACCGCACCAGCTACAAGCGTGATGTCGTTAACTATGCCACCCTCAAGATATGCTGTCCACTGTTGAACCGCGCTCCAGATTGATCCGGCGACAACTGCAACGCCGATTGCCAAAAGAGCCTTCTTCTCAGGAGGAAGCTTCACCTTCAGGTTGAGCACCCAGCCTGAGACTACGATCGCCCAGACGAAATGGAGGAGAAGGGTGAAAGGAGTAATGTTGAACGGGTCGAAAAGGTTCAGGACAAACCCGACGCCCGAAACCAGCAGGGCGCTGGACGTTGAAACGAGAGTAATGCTGAGCCATCTTGGAGTGGTGTCGAGCAGGCGCTGAGCCGTGAAAGTCATTCTCTAACTCTCTCGTTTCTTTGCTACGACAGGAGGCGCATGGTGAAGATGGAAGGGGAACGAGAAATTTATCCGATGATCTTTCAAGAACAGGCTCAAGCGGGGCCAATGCTGAACCGCTACGACGCTCCCGATTATTCCGCCTGACAGGGAGAGAATTGCATAAGTTGCCGTCAGGATTCCTATTGCTGTCTGGAATGCGACAGACCAGAGGCTGCTGGGAAGGCTCAGAAGATTTGTCGCAACCCACAACCCGATACTTGCCAGTCCGCCTAGCGTCCCGGCGAAGAAGCCGGCAAGGGCGCCTTTCCATGGTCCTTGTTTGATGATCACACCCGCAACCAATCCCGCTACGAAGGGTCCTATCTCGGGGAGGGCTACTCCTATGATCAGGTTGATGAGGAACCCAACTCCGATTGCCAGTAAAAGGTTTCCCTTCGTGTCAGGAGTGGATACGGGGCTTGTACTACCCAACGCACGCTCGTCCTTGATCTCAAGCAGGGTGAGCCTCGTTTCGTGATATTCTGCTCGTAACCCCGAGCAAACCCATATGGTTACATTCCAATAGCAATTCGTCGCCTGAGAGCGTTGAAGGGCGCAATCTTCGACTGGGACGGAACCCTCGCCCAGATTGACGATCGTGAGTTCTATTGCATCAACCAAACACTCAACGTGCATCATTCAAAGCCGATAGATCAAGAGTTTCTTGTCAAGAACTACTACCAGCGAGCCTACGAGGTTGGCACGGGGCCGCGGATGGTGCTAGAAACCGCCCTGTCACGCGAGGATGGTGCCCGGATCGAAGAGGTCTATGAGACTTATCGAAAACTGTTCCGTGATACGGTAGACAAGGCTAGGCTTCAGAACGGCGCCCTCGAAATCTTGTCTGCCCTGAAAGGGCACGGGTTCAAGCTGGGGGTTGCTACGATGCGGTTCACGAGGTCGGTGGTCGCAGCCGAACTGGACCTTTTGAAAGTCAGCCCGCTTGTGGATGTGCTGTTTACCCGGGAGGAGCTTGGACCTGGACGTGGGCTGGAATCACTGGAGGAGGTTGTCGACAAGAGGAAACAGCTGGTAATACTGGCGTTGGATAGGTTGAAGGTCCGAGTTGAAGACGCGTTCCTTGTAGGCGATTCCTGGTGGGATGTGCGGGCGGGAAAGAAGCTTGGAATACGGACAGTATTGGTGCGAACGGGGTTCGCTCGCTACAACGACTTTTCGAAAGAGGGTGCCGACATGACAGTCAAGTCTCTCGCAGAACTAGGAAAAAGACTAGAGACGAACAGCTGGGTCCCGTAGGATGTCTCCTGAGGACGAGCCGTGTTTTTTCTCCAGATACCTATCAATCGTCTTCCTAGTGAACGAGTCTAGCTTTAGGTTGTAGGCTGCTCCAGGATAGACCCAGAGGTAATCCTGTATTTCTTTCTGGTCGAGTTTAACCTGTTCGTTTTTGGACTTGCAGTAAAAATCGATGAAGATGAAATGCTTCTTCTTGTAGAATTCGGGCGCGAAAATCGCCTCTTGCATCAGAAGCATATCCACCACATCCACGTCCAGCCCAACTTCCTCCTTGACCTCTCTCTTCACGGCGTCAACCATGGTCTCGCCCACCTCAATGTGCCCGCCGGGGAGAGTGTACCTGTCGAACCATTTGTGGGACCTAGCCAATAGAATCTTTCCTAGGTCGTTGACAATCAATGCACCAACGGTTGGCTCGGGAAAGACTTGCGTAATCGACGCTTTCGAAAGTGATGGCCGCGGGTTGGGAGAAGTCATCTGAGGTCAGTGGTCACGATCGGTTCTAAGCCCTTCTTCTCAAGCTCGTTGAGCAGCCTGTTTACTCCGAGCCAGTCACTTGCAATATGCCCTAGAACGATTAGGTTTCCAGAGGGCTCGCTTGCCAGCTTGGTAAGATCAGCCTCTGCAATGTGAATATAAGACAACGTGCCAACGCCATTCTGGAAGTATGTCTTAGCTATCTCGTAGCCACCATTAGTGTAGGCCGCATGGCTGATCGCGATCTTTCCCGCTTTGTTCTTTGGGGAGCCCAGCCTGACCTCAATCTTGGACACTGCTTTTCGAAACTCAGGAAAACGTCCGATTCTGTTGACAACATCTCTCACTGTCGAATTTTCATCGACACCCTTCAAGGAGCGCTGAATCATCTTTCGACCAATCTCATCGCACGGACTGTGAATTGATACGAGTGGCATGCGAAGCTTCTTGGCGGCGCTGGGTGTCTGGTCATAGTTATCTGGATGGTGCTGCAATTCCAGAGCTCGTAGCTTGGGCTCGATCGCTTGCTTGGCCGCATACTCGGGGACCTCGGCTTCTCTCAGCTGGTCAATGTGTCGTAGGAATACCTTGTAACCTTCCAGCTTAGCGCTGCCGCCAGCGGGATGATGAGCGATTACCGCATCGCATCCCAGGTCGCGAGCCAGAAGGAGCTCGGCGACTCCAACATCGATTGCAACTAGAGCCTTTCGGATTCTTCGTCCTTTGACGTGAACCTCGCTGTCAGCGGGAACGCTCTTGAAACCCGCCAGCCTTAGCGATGCCCGCATTATCTGCTGTGTGTCGATCAAGCTGACGTCAGCCCAGTAGGCACTAGAAGCGCTAAGCTCTTCCGCCCTTTGTCATCTTCTTGAGGTCGAGAACTTCGTCAAGCTTCTCCTTCGGGAGAATCTTCTCTTCGAGAATCACTTGTCGTATCGATTTGTTCTCAGCAATCGCTTTCTTAGCAACCTTCGCCGCATTGTCATAGCCAATATGTGGTGTTATCGCGGTAACTACCATCAAGCTTCTGTCCGCGTAACCATAGCATCTTTCGCGGTCTGCCGTGATCCCTGAAACACATTTCTCGGTCATAGGCAATGACAGGCATCATGATGTTGAGCTCCAGTTGGCCCAGTGAACCACAGACGGTGATCGCTGCATCGTTTCCTATCACTTGGGCGGCGACCAAGTTGACAGCTTCCGGTATCACCGGGTTGACTTTTCCCGGCATTATGCTCGATCCGGGCTCCGTGGCAGGCATGTCTATCTCTCCCAAGCCGCTCCGGGGTCCGGAGTTGAGCAGCCGGAGATCATTGGCGATCTTCATCAGGCTGACGGCAATAGCCTTGAGTAGTCCGCTTGCCTCGACGCACGCGTCCTTTCCCTGCATTGACTCGAATACGTTCTCAGCTCTCTTGAAGTTGAGGCCAGTAAGCCTGTTAACTTCTCTTATGGCCAGCTCAGCGTACTTGGGGTGAGCATTCAAACCTGTGCCGGTGGCAGTTCCCCCGAGCGGAAGTTCTAACAGCGTGTCACGCGCCATTTCTGCTCGTCGTATACCGTGGCGAATCATGCTGGCGTAGGCGCTGAATTCCTGGCCAAGCGTTACCGGTACAGCATCTTGAAGATGGGTTCGCCCAGCCTTGACAACATCGTCAAACTCGACAGTCTTCTTCTCCAACGCCTTGGCAAGCGATTGTAGAGCAGGAATAAGTTTCCTACCAATGTCTTCTGCTGCAGAAACATGGATGGCAGTTGGGAAGACGTCATTTGTCGATTGGCACATGTTCACGTGATCGTTTGGATGAATGAGCTTCTTGTCTCCACGTTTTCCCCCGAGAAGCTCGATAGCACGGTTTGCAATCACTTCGTTAGCATTCATGTTGGTCGAGGTGCCGCTACCCGTCTGGAAGACGTCAACCACAAACTGCTCGTAAAGTGAGCCATCCATTACTTCCTTAGCAGCAGAAACAATAGCTTCGCCTTTTTTCGGGTCCAAGAGCTCAAGTTGCATATTCGCTTTCGCCGCGGCAAGTTTGACCAGAGCCATAGCCCGGATGAAATTCTTTGGTAGACGAACCCCTGAGATCGGGAAGTTTTCAACGGCTCTCTGGGTCTGAGCTCCGTAATACGCAGTGTTCGGGACTTTGACCTCTCCCATTGTATCACTCTCAACCCGATATTCCTCAACCGTTACCATTGTTAGAGTCGACCAATGACCGGAGGGTTTGGCGGATTAAAAAGACTCTCTATCTACGCATGGAACAATACGTCAGAAATGCTTAGCGAATGAGCTAGAACCGAAATAGTTTCGCTCCTCTCTATGGTCTAAACAGAGGTACTCTCCCAACTGGTGTGAATTGTTTTCGGTAAAGAAGATTCGGCAGAACAGTATTGTTTTACGTAAACAGATTGAAGAGGTTACATCTCTTCTCAACCAAATAGATCACGACAGGAAAATCCTCCGTCACAACAACAAACACTAGGGTCTATCGGGAGATCGAGGCTACGACGTCCCAGTACGCGCTGTAACATTTACATTCCCGATCCGTTTCGCTCCGAGCACTTTAGGGATCTTACTGTGAGGCTAGTTAGATTTCAGCAGAAAACGGGAGAGAACAGAATTGGCGTCATGGTGGGCGCGAACCATGTCGCAGAGATAACCGGGGCAAAGGCCTCCTCCGAGCCACTTCTCGACTTTCTTAAGGACCCCAAGGCAGAATCCAAAGCCCAACTGGCAGCAGATTCTGCGAAGAAAAATTTGAACGGGTGCAAACAAAACGAGAGGGGATATTGGAGCCTTGACTTGGTTACCGTCTTGCCGCCGATAGCGCATCCAACCAAGATCATCTGCATGGGCGGCAACTTTTCAGACCACTTGGCTGAAGGAAGCAGTTCGCTTCCGCCTTTTCCGATATCTTTCCTCAAAGCGCCCACATCTCTTGTTGGTCACCGGGCCCCGGTAATCTATCCGAGGAGGGTTAAGCTTCTCGATTACGAGGTCGAGCTTGCCACGGTTATCGGGAAAGAGTGTAAGGATGTTCCGAGGAAGGATGCCCTGGATTACGTGGCAGGCTTCTCAGTGTTCAACGATATCAGTGCCAGAGATATTCAGTTTGCCGAAATGAAACGGGGGTTCTGTAACCTCGGCAAGAACTTCGACACGTTCGGTCCCATGGGTCCATGCCTGGTAACTCCAGATCAGGCGGGAAACCCGGACAACCTTGGGATGGAACTCCGGGTCAATGGTCAAATCCGTCAACTGTCAAGCACCAAGAAAATGGTGTTCAAAGTTCGAGAGCTAGTTGAGTTCTTCTCATCTATGACCTTGGAGCCAGGCGACATCATAACGTCTGGGACTCCATCGGGGGTCGCGATCTACAGGAAACCAGACAAAGAACCCTACCTCCTCAGACCCGGAGATGGGATAGAGGCGAAGGTCGAAAACCTGGGACGCCTCCAGAATACGGTAGTAGATGCACAGCGCGCTTACAACACTACCCTGTCACTACGGTCCGGAAACTAGGTTTGGCCTATTTTGATGGCCCGCTCTTCGAGCCTCTTAGGGAATGAAGAAACAACAGACCTGGGGGTCTTGCTCCCTTCACGGTCCCGAGTCGCATAAGACTCCCAGCCCATCTTGACAATATGACTCAGTATCGCTGAGAAGGTTGGTTTGGGCGGGTCCATTCTGTCGTAGTACCTCTTCATCTCATCGAGCAGTTCTTTCGGGATTCTAACAGAGTAGGGAATTGTTGTGGGCAAGCTTGAAGCACACTACACTACACTACGCACTTCTCTCTCAGCACAGTGGAGTGTTTTTGGTGGTGTTGTAACTTGTTCCTTTAATCGCAAGTAACGAGCATTGTCGCGATCGAGGTGATAACGATATGAAAGAAGCTGAGATGAGGCGATATGTTAACGAAGATGTTGTGGGACAAAGACTTGACGGGTTGTTCATAGAAGGACATGTGGAGGAGCGAGAGGGAATTCCCCGCGTTGTCCAGGAAGACAATGAGGGAGAATTGATCCCGTATGACCAGATTAGATGGCTAGTACGGTCCTACCGATATTGCTAGCTGGGAAAACCGCCCGAATTCTTTTTCAACGTACGGTTCGGGGCATCCCGTAGGGCCCGTAGCTCAGCCAGGTAGAGCACCGGAAGAGCGGCGTTAATGCTCTGGTGAGGCTTTTAGCCTTCGGAGAGGACACCCGGCTGTCCCGGGTTCAATTCCCGGCGGGCCCGCCAAACAAGCGATAGCTGGTAATTACTATCTGGCTAGGATGGTTTTGTGGGCAGGGGTGGAAGGCGAGGCTTGTCCGGACCCTCGTACCGAATCAGACCTTTCGCCTCTAGAGTTTCTTGAAGCTTGTTGACTGCGATGTGCACCTGAATCTCTTTCTTTGCTCCGGTGCAAACTAGCTTGCCGCTCGCGAACACGAGAATTACTACTTTGGGCTCGTCCATTCTGTAGATGAGTCCCGGAAATTGTTCTGGCTCATACATGGTCTTCTTCAAACCGTAAACCGCTTTCTCGAGATCAATATGGCCTCCTAGGCCACACGACGCGACAATGTTCTGTATCATTATTTCGGGCCTGCCAAGAATCACGATTCCATCCCTCTTCAGTTCGTCAACCACTTTCAATACTGCCTGGCGCGCCTGACGCTCAGATTTGGCGCCGGTGCACACCATTTTTCCAGAGCTGAAGATTAAGGTCGCGGTCTTCGGCTTCTTCAATCGATAGACTAAACCTGGAAATTGTTCTGGCCGGTATTCGACTCCGGGGAAGACACGGACGATTGCGTTGAGGTCTATTCTTTGCTTCAGCGTTGCCGAAGCAACTACATTCTCAATATTGATGAAAGCCCTGTTCTTATCCGACAAAACACATCAACACTCTTGTTTGGGAGCCCAAAGTTGTCCCCCTTTAAAAGCAGGTTCCTTATATAGAGACGATTGGTCGAAGCCGAAGCCGAAATGGCCATCACCAGCCCGATCGTGGCGAGGGGAGGGTTGAAAGCCTCGAGGTTTGTCCCGGAGCTAGATGCGATTCTCTCTGCCTAGGGAATTTCAACCATTACGGAGCCGTTCTGTTCTCTCACTTTGTATGTTGTGACTTTCAATGTTGGAATGACCGTGAAAGAGCCCGTACGAACGTCAAACTTCCACCCATGCCATGGGCAGGTAACGACCGAACCGCTAAGATTCCCTTCCCCCAAGGGTCCGCCACGGTGGAGACAGACGTTCGCCAATGCGAAATACTCACTCTTGACTCGAAATAGAGCTATGCTTCTTCCTTCGACATTTACAACTTTGCTGAATCCTTCTCTGAGGTCGCTTTTTTCCGCGACTTTGACCAACCTTACCAACCCGTGACTCGTTCTCCGTATTATCCGATATGGTGTTTCCCGCTGACTTCTACCATCTCTCGAGGTTCGGACGGCGCTACTCGGTTTCTTGTATAATCGGTCAACCATTCTTCAAGAGCCCGAATCTGGACGCTATCCGTGCCGAGGACCTCCAGTTCTTCTTTCGTCAGCTTCACGGTTTTGAGAATGATGTCTTCTATGTGAGACGCGTGAACCCTAGTGGGTGGTTTTGGATAGATTTGTGAGAGGTACTCAAAATCCTCTTGCAAGTGTTCGATGAACAAAATAATGCTGCTCGTCAGATGCGTGGTCCTAACATCTAGAACATTGTTGTAGACGCCCAGCAGCATTTCTAGGTCAGACTGAGCTCCCTTCAGCTTCTCTATGTGAAGCGAAATGACATCTTTCGACAATTCCCTCTTTTCCCCGACAGCAGACGTCACGTCGATCACCAACGTAATGAGGAACGTGGTGAGGAAACCCACCCCGAGCTTGGATCTCAATCTCTCTTTTGCTAGTTTCTCAACAGGTTCGAGCTTCTTCCTGTCACGCCTCGCTACCACCCGGTCCACTATTAGATATGTCACAGGAAGCGTCAATGCGAGCCCGATCAGGGCTGAGATTAGACTCAGACCAATATCGTCAAGAGTTATGGCCAAGGGTTGAACGATAAAAGAAAGCATTGTCCACAGAGGCTTTCCTATAGGTTACCTTTTCCGCCGGAGGCATCCAAGCGACTATCCAACCACCGAAGCAGGTCGTTAGCGACGTCGGCGTTTCCGAGATCGTGGAGAAGGTCGTGGTAGTGCCCCTCATAGAGCTTCAACGTCTTATCTTTCGATAAAGCAACCTCGTTGAGTTGACGGCTTCCATCAGAGTTTGTGATACTATCGGCAGTTCCGTGCATCATGATGATCGGAATTGTCAGGGACGTCATCCTTTTCTGGATCCTTTCAATGGCCCGTAAGAGTTCGGCAGCTGTCCTAGCCGGGTGGGACTTGTTGTAAATTAGAGGGTCGCTGTTCATCGCAGCGAGAGCTTCCGGGTCTCGAGTGAAGAGTTTGTTGTCCAGTTTGAACACTGGGCGCTTTGGAGCAATTCCTGCGAGTCGTTTCGTAAACCAGACAAGAAGCGGCGAGACATCGCTTCCCACTTTCAGAGCTGGAGCGCTCAGGATTAGACCGCGAATGTCCGAATTCCGGGTGAGCGTGAAAAGGAGTGCTATTGCTCCTCCCATGCTGTGCCCGAAAAGAAATATTGGTTTTCCTGGCTCCTTGCGTCGAACTTGATCGTAGAAGAGGTCGAGGTCTCGGAAATAATCCTCAAATGAATTTACGAAAGCTCGTTCTCCGTCGGATCTTCCGTGACCCCTCAAGTCCGAAGCGTAAACAGCATATCCATGACTTACTAGTTGTTGAGCGACATTAGCATATCGAGTGCTATGGTCCTTCAATCCATGAACAATTATCAGAACTGCTTTAGGATTTTGTGGCCTCCAGTATTGATTGAACAGTCGAACCTGATCTGATCCTTCCATCATGCCCTCTTCATGTTCGATGTCAGATGGCAACGTTACAACCCGCCCCGGGTTTAATGGATCGCCTCAATGCTGCACTAGGACGTTGCGCAATTCTTTGGCATAGGGTTCAATTGTTCTAGGTCCGAAATCAAATGGCAATTCGGCAGTCTTGAATAATTCTGGCAAGGGTTTCGACCCGCCTAGGGTAAGGGCTCGTTGGTATGCGGAAATTGCTGCTCTTGGGTCTTTACGATATCGGGTCCAAAGACCTAACGCGCCCATGAACGCGATTCCGTACTCAATGTAGTAGAAGGGCACTTCGAAGAGGTGTAGTTGTCGCTGCCATTGGGATTCGAGGAATTCCTCGTATCCGCCCCAGTTTTCTGCTCCGCCAAACCTTTTCCTGAGCTTGACCCATTGGTCTTGTCGATCTTCCCGAGTGTGATTCGGGTGGGTGTAGATCCAGTGTTGGAAGGCGTCGATTGTTGCGATCCATGCGAGCAGTTTGACGATCGATGCTGAGTGTTCTCGTTTAGAGCGGGCAGCATCTTCCTTGCTGTAGAATGTTCCTTCGAGGTGCTCTCCTCCAATCATCTCCATTGCTTGTGAGGCCACTTCCGCAATTTCTAATGGCACGTTCTCGCTTCTGTACTGGTAGGGGAATCCTTTGTCACGCATTGCAAAGACGTGAAATGCGTGTCCTGACTCGTGTAATAGTGTCCATACGTCGCCATCGCGCCCGACCGCGTTCATGAATACAAAAGGCAGCCGGACCTCTGACAGTTCCATGTTGTATCCTCCGGGCGCTTTTCCCTTCCTGCTATCAAGGTCTAGGAGGTCTAGGCTTGTCATCCTTCTGAGTTCCGCCGCGAACTCAGGGTGGACCTTGTCAAACACATTGACGCATCCCTGTACCAGCTCGGATGATGTTTTGAACGGGCGAAGCGCGGGACGGCCCTTGGGGTCGACGGCCAGGTCCCATGGACGCAGGGGCTCAACTGTCAATCCGCGACTTCGTTCCCGGTCGAGTTCATGCATCAGAGGTACGACATATTTTTCGACGGCCTCGTGGTAACTGAAGCAATCTTCCGCGGTGTAGTCGAATCGTTCTTTCTTCCGGAAGATGTAGTCTCTGTAATTGTCAAAGCCGGCGTTTTCTGCGATTCTCTGGCGCAGGGCAATTAGCTGATCGTAGACGTGATTCAGCGTGTCTCTGTCCTTTTGTCTTCGCGACTCGGAGAGCAGCCATGTTTCCTCTCTGATGTTGCGGTTGGGTTCTTCTAGGAACCGTCCCATCTGTTGCATCGTCCTCTCCTGGCCGTCGTAGAGGACTGTCATCGCTCCTGTGATCTTCTGAAACGATTGCGCGAGCTTCGTTTCTTCCTTTTCGAGTTCAACATTTTCCTCTCGAAAGAGAGCGACGTTGTTCTCTCTCTTCCTGTCGAGCACAAAATATTTCTCATGTGGAAGGCTCTTCCGAGCGGGGGTGTCGAGATATTTGCGGTCCAGCTGGGAGAATCCTATTTTTGCTTCAGGCTCTATGTTTTCGATATAGAACAGGTAGTCTTTCTCCCGGGCAGGGTCATCTGTTTGACATGTCATTCTCGCGTATCGAATGGATTGTTCTTCTGCCAAGGCCGATGCAAGTTCGGACTCGTCTCTGAGCCACTTTTCAAGATCAGATGCTGAATGAACCGTGCGATTGTGCAGATTGCGAAATAACTCCTTCAGTCTGGTTAGGTCTGTGAGGTCTATCTTGGAGGGAAGAAACTGACGAGGGTACTCGCGGGGAAGGCGGGAATAGTCGAAGGACAATGTTCTCTTTTATCCAGGATCGTGGTGCTTCTAGCCTGGGTTAACATAGTTTTTCCCCGCTACCGATGAACGGCGTAAGATGATGCGGGGTCGAATTCTTCGTGACAGCAGGCAATTTTAAACCCTGAGAAATTGTACGGTAACATGGTGGATTCTCGATGATAGTCAAGCATCTTTCCGAAGTTGTTCCCGAAAGGGTGGGCGACTTCAGACGTTGGTATCTGTCAAAGGCCGAACCGGGTCACCAGCTCGCAATGAGATATGTAGAACTCACCGGAATCGTTACCCCTCACACGCATGACGTTGAAGAGACAATCTTTTACATCGAGGGCAGAGGATCAGCACGCGTCGGCGAGAAGGAGATTAAGGTCAAACCGGGAACAATGCTCGTGATACCACCGGGAAGTGTGCACAGCTCCATTCGAGAAGGATTCGAGCCACTACGATATCTAGCCATCTTCGTAGGGAACCCAGACCTCTAGTCCACGCGAGCCCGCCATATCCTTGACAGAACTAGAAAACCGGCTCGAAATGGAGCAGTCAAAAATTGCTTCGCCCAAGGGCGGTCATTTCGGAATCGTCTATGCTACAAATTCCAACCCCGCAAAAGGTCAGACTTGCCTGATCATCGCGCACGGTGCGGGCGGACCAATGTACTCGCCGTTTATCACATATTTTCACAGAGGCCTAGCCGAGAAAGGATACCTCACCGTGAAGTTCAACTTTCCGTACATGGAAGCGCGACGAAAGATCCCTGACAAGAGAGAGGTCCTAGAGGCTAGCTATAGACAGGTTATCGAAGAGGTCAAAGCCAGTAGATACCAGCCAAGGCGGATATTCGTAGGAGGAAAGTCGATGGGGGGCCGTATCGCCTCCCAAGTTGTTGCCTCTGGGGTGGATGTTGAGGGATTGTTCTTCCTCGGTTATCCTCTGCATAGACCCGGTCAGCCAGAAATGCTCCGGGATGAACATCTTTACCAGATCAAGAGGCCGATGCTCTTTCTTTCCGGTACCAAGGACCAATTCGCGAAAAGGGAACTCCTCGCGGGAGTTGTGTCGAAATTAGGTGGCAAAGCGGAGATTCACTGGATAGAGGGTGGCGACCATAGTTTCAACACGCACCAAGGGAAAGACGATCTAGTCAAGAGCTACAATGAAGTCATGGAGACTCTTGATATTTGGCTGAAAGCCCACAGCGTATAGACGCTCGAAACGGTTCAGTGTAGTGTTTAAATCGTGGAACAGCCCGACTCTCAGTAGCCATGTGCGACACCTGTGGCTGTTCTTCCGAGCAGGAAGATAAGAGCGGCGAGGAAGCCTAGCCCTCAGCCTGCCGGGGCGTAAGTTTCCCAAATATCCATAGAAGGGGCTCCGAACAAAGCCTTTTCCATTTTTCAACACGTCTCAGACGTGTCTCTGATCTGGAACTAGTCTAGAAGATTTTCGGGAACCCGAAGAGTGCGCCCACCAGTAAGGCACCTAGAATGAATGTGAGAACCACGAGCACGACGATTGCCATAATGGCCACACCCACGGCTCCGAGCCAGCCAGTCTTGAAGTAGTGCTTGACAAGGAGGAGGAAGATTAGCAGACCGATGAGCAGGCCGAATAGTCCCTGAACAAAGACAATGACGGCTCCCACAAGGAAAGTTCCTGTTCCGGCGACGGCTATTGCTTCGCCGAAGGTGACCTTTCGGCCCACCACAATTTCTCCTGCTAGCCAGAGTACGAAGCCCATCACTATGAGATAGATTATGAAGAGTATTATGAACGAGACTAGAGTGGTGCCAATTCCGAGGCTTGGGATTGGAAAATTAGCCGTGAGGTCTTCACTTCCTAGCGTGGGCTTCCTGTATTGGAATTATTCTTGTTGAAACCAGATTCAATCCCTGACGGTAATGCTCGACTCTTCTCAGGCGTGTTGGGAAGGTTTAAGCTTGCCAGCTTTTCCGGGGTAGCTTTGCCCAGGAAGGTAGTATAGCCCGGTCCGCGGCTCGCGGGAGCCGGCCGAGAGTATGCACGGCTGTCACCCGTGCGACACTCGAGAAGTTCTCGAGCGCGTTGCGGGTTCGAATCCCGCCCTGGGCGCCAAACAGCCCAACCAAACCACCGGATAGCCAACATTGGCCCCACTCGGTCCTCGCGCATCAGCAAGAGAATCGCCCATTATCAGCCCTGATCTCGAATCCAAGCGTACGATTTCATACAACAGATTTTCCATGCCGATCCCTAGGGGATTCCACAGGGGTCGAAAACAGTCAGACAAGCCGATAACAAGCCCGTCTCCAAGAAACAAGCCGGGAAACCCGCCCAGACAGAAGCACGATTCCAGAAAAAATGGATCTTTAGGGCGGACCGCGCGGCGTGAGTGGTCCCCGCGGACACTGTCGAAAAAGACAACCGCCTCTTTCAATACACAGAATCCGCATGATCAGCGCTGACCCAGATTCCGAGCCGATGATTCGCAGAATGGAAACAAGCAATCGAAAACCGTTTTTTTGAAAATAGTTCTTGGAATCGCTTCTTGAATCGGTCCTTGAAACAGGTTTCGGAATCGGTGTTGAAACCGGTTATTGAAACGGTAACCAGTGATTTCTTGGGCCCCCCGGGGCCTACTCGAGTCTCGCGCCCGCCCCTTACGGAAAAACGTGTCCAAATGGGGTACCGGCCAAGGCTTAACACAGGCGACCCCTCCTAACCCAACCCGAACTGCACCTTGGTCTCCATAATCCATTCACCACCCCAGGAAATCGTCGTCACGGGCCTCACTAGCTTCACCAACCAAGTCAACCTCGCTTCCATGGTCGCCTTCGTCATGAACGTGTCCGGCCAGCCACTGGCCCTCTACTGGGCCGAGGGAGTCGTCTTCCTCGCAGACTTCGTCGAGCCGGAAGCCCTCCCCGAAGAATACGTCAAAGGCCGGATCTACGCCTCCAACATATCCCACGCTCCAATGCCAAAATACAACAACTTCGTCCGCGTTGGAAACATCGAAGTCCCAGTAATCGACGTAACCTCCAACATAGGCCTACGCGACCTAGCCCGCTGGATAAGAGAAAATCAACACCCTGATTCCGAGAAATCTTAACTAGACGCGAAGGTCGCGTAGACCGGTGTCCCGGGGTAGCTCAGCCTGGAAGAGCTTCCGAGCCGCCCCCTGGATCAGCGGGCGACGAAGACGCTGTAGGTGTGCGCCCAGTGCGCAGCCACGTCAGCCTTACCAGGCTAACAGTAGACACCGGAGTGTCGCCGGAGAACCAGGAAAACCGGTTCGGCGAATTCAAAAAGAGGACAAAAGCCTCTATGAGACTCCGGTCCCCGGGACCACTCTTACCAGGAAGAGAAGAAAGACCACATCTACTTTGACTTTACAGCCTGCGTACGGCTCTCAAGCTCCCGGAGTATGAGCTCGTTCTGCTTCATCATGATCCTGTTCTGATCAGTGAGAATCCGTAGCGCGCTAGCAATCAGGGAAAGAGAGGGGTTATCCCATTTGAACTCGTTCTCCTTAGCCGCCAAGGCCTGCTTACCCTTGATAATAGACCCACGAAGATTCTCGTCACTCTCATCGTCAGCAAACGCCGCACGATTCTTGCGATCCATCTTGTCGGAGATGCTGGCTGCCGCATGTTCTCGCTTGACGTCCGGGTAGCAATCTTCACAGAACCTCAACCCTTTGAGCTCTAGGAGAGGGTCGATGAGGCTCAGCGTCTTACCGCATCGAGCGCAGAAATCTGCCATTTTTTCGAGTCAGCTCTAATTCGCATCTGGCCGTTCCAGCGGTATTAAAGAGTCTCGTAACCGATTCGCGCCAGTGTCTTGATTTTCACGCTTGACGGCTTGGGCGTCTCACGGTTGCCGTAGGTCTCTCCGCAACAGGGCCGGAGATTCGACGTTAATACGATGATTGTCTAGTGTGGAGAGGGGATTGAGATGAGGAACGATGTGGCTACTTCCCGGCCCCGAGCCCCCATCCAGCTTTGAAAGTGGGGTTGATCCTAACGAAGGGTGCTTCTCCTTCTTTCCAGGGGTCGCGTTTTACCCAGTCTAGTTTGGAATGGAATATCTTGTAGAGTTTTCGGTATTCTTCTCCCTTCTCGATTATCGAGACGGGCCCGCTTATCAAGAGCAGTTTCTGGGTCCCAGCTGTGTCTACTAAGATGGCCGCGTGAGGGTTCTCTCTCAGATTCTTGAGCTTCCTTGTTCCGTAGTCAGTTACGATGTGTGGGGAATAGTCGTGCCACACGTAGGAGACTGGTACAACATGCGGCTCGCCCTTTTTCGAAGCTGTTGCGAACCTGCATAGTTCGTTTTGTTCTAGGAACTGAATCTCCTTCTCCGAGAACTTGACTTTCGAAGCGGTTTCTTTCAATCTCGGACGAGTCTGTTCGAGTCAATGTTGGATTTCAAGGTATGCGTTCGGGAGCTTTCTTATGTGAATTCTTTTCTCTCAAAGAGAAGAAGGCCAAGTGCTGCAGTGATAACAAAGTAGCCGAGCAATATCGCTCCGCGTTACACCTTTTCCGCGGGGCATATCGGGTTAGTCCGGCCATATCTGTTTCACTGATTCAGCTTTCATCTGATTCTTAGCGACTCAATCCTGTGTCTGCCCAGTCAAGTTGCCAGAGGCAATCACAGGAAACGTAGTATTCATGAGTGCTTGTGGCGGGCCCGCGGGGATTCGAACCCCGGACCTACAGCTCAACTCGCTCAAGGCATAGGGGGCTCGGCCCGGAATAGGCTGCCGCTCTATCCAGACTGAGCTACGGGCCCGAAAGGGCTGGCTAGGACGAATCCTAGTTAATTGTTCCGAAGGGACAGTCGAACCTCAGTAGCTTCATTCATGACCGGCGAAAAACTCATGCGGGTCTACGACATGAACTCGCTTTCCCCTCTTCACGAGTTCCTCCGCCACTTTCTGGTCGCTCGTGAAAAAACAACCGTCTCCAGTGAAGAACCTCAAGGTTCCATG
>WNGN01002469.1_pt1 | contig 25745 bp, 24 predicted proteins | sample 5400561 | NCBI WGS metagenome assembly WNGN01 (sample SAMN13153379, study PRJNA577476) | soil metagenome | isolation source: 115 cm soil or saprolite under Garry oak tree replicate 2 | place: USA:California | collected 2016-06-15 | reverse complement strand
ACTACACGGCCAAGCGGCCTGACACCGTCGCGAGGCTCGTCATCGTCGACATCGGGCCGGAGATCAGCGCGCGCGCCAGCGCGCCGTCGGCGGGGCCTCCGGAGCCGGACACCTGGGAGAGCATCGAGCAGGCGGCCCAGCACCTGCTGCGCGCCAATCCGTATCCGGGCATCCACTACTACCGCTGGGTCGTCTCGTCGAGCCTCCGGCAGCGCCCCGACGGCGCGCTGGTGTGGAAGTGGCATCCGACCGTGAAGACGCACCGCACCCAGCCGGACGTGGACTGGTGGGGGATCGTGCGCGCGATCAAGGCGCCGACGCTGGTGCTGCGCGGAGCCGAGAGCACCGTGCTCGACCGCGACGTGGCCGAGCGCATGGCCAAGGAGCTGCCGCGCGGGACATTCGTCGAGATTCCGCGGGCGGTCCACACGCTGCACGAGGACAACCCCGAGGCCGTCCTCGCCGCGCTCCGAGAATTCCTCGGGTTCTGACCTGCTATCATCGATGACGGCTTGGTACCGGTCGTTCTGCTCGTCGTCCTGCTCTACGCGGGTTGCTCCGCGGTCCCCGCGTCCGGGCCCGTAGTCCTTCCGACCACACCTTCTCCCTCGACGGTTTCGGTCGCTCCGTCGAAGGCGCCGAGCGAGACGCAGGCCGCCTTCGAGCGCGGGCAGGCGTTGCTGGCCGCCGGCGATATGGCGGGCGCGGCGACATCGCTGCGCGCGGCGCTGCGATCGGCCCCAGAACGGGTCGACGCCCGGGCCGCGCTGGGGCTCGCGCTCTACAACATGGGCGACCTCAACGGTGCCGTCGAGGAGCTGCGCGCGGCGCTGCGCCAGAACCCCGACGCGGTCGCTCCACGGCTGACTCTGGCCTCCACGCTGATCGCCCGACGCGAGTGGGAGGCGGCGCGCTTCGAGCTCGACGCGGTGCTCCGCGCTCACCCCGATCTCGGGCAGGCTCATTACAGCCTCGGCGTCGTGCGCTATGCGCGGGGTGACCTGAACGGCGCGATCGACGCGTACCGCCGCGCCTCCACTGCCGACCCGCAGAATCTCGACGCCCGGTACAACATCGGCCTCGTGCTGAAGCTCCAGCGTCGGGACGCCGAGGCGATCCCCGAGCTGCTCGCGGCAGCGGCGGGCGGGCACGCCCGCGCCCAGTATTTCGTCGGCACCGCGTACGCCACCGGCGCCGGCGTCGAGCGCAACCTCAGCCTGGCCGTCCGCTGGTGGTTCAGCGCTGCCGACCAGGGGGTGAGCCAGGCACACGACGCCCTCGGCCAACTCCGAACCGTCGCGCTCGGACGAGGTCGCCGCGGCGCTGCCGATCGCGTCGCCGCCGAACAGGCCTTCCGCGATTACCGAGCAGATCTCTGGAAGCGCTTCCCCGAGCTCACCCCGACCCCGGATGCGTCGGTGGGCGAGGCGCTGCTCGGGCAGGGACGCGTCGCCGACGCCGTGCCGATCCTCATCCTCGAGGCCGCGGCGCTCGGCGAGCCGGCTCAGCGCCTGCTGGAGACGCTGTACGAGCAAGGCGTAGACGGCCAGCTTCCCGCCCACGATGCGCGGATCCTGGGCTATCTCGAGAGCGCGGCCGCCGAGGGCCTACGCCCGCCGATCCGCTAGGAGGATCGTGATCGCGCGCCTCGTCGCGGCGGGCGTGATCGGGCTCATCGCAGCCGTGGCTGCGGTCGGTGCTCTCGTTGCGGCTCGATCTCCGGTCACGGCGTTCGAATGGTCGGTTCGCCCGCGTGAGGTTGCGAGAGTCAGCTCCGCGCTCGTGCTCATCACGCGTGATGGAGCGAGCGACGCCCGCTTCAGCGCCGATACGTGGGACCGGGCCGTGCTGGCCCGCGTCGTCACCGCGCTCGCGCGCGCGGGCGCCGCCGCGATCGGCATCGACGTCCCGCTCGGTCTGCCGGGCGCGCCCGGACGCGGCGGCCCGACCGGCGACGCGCTCCTGAGTCAGGCCACCGCGCTGGCCGGCAACGTCGTCTTCGCCATCGTGCCTGGCGAGCCGGTGCCCGCCCTCGCCCAGCACGCGCGGTCGGTCGGGCACACGCTGGCGCCGCCAGACCCCGATGGCGTCGTGCGCCGAATTCCGGTGAGAGCCGGTGTCGTCGACCGTTCGGTGCCGGCGTGGGGCCTGGCGCTCGTGGCCGCAGCGCGCGAAGCCGCGCTCGACGCGATACCGGTCGATCGCGACGGCCGTGCGTTGATGACGTTCGCCCCGCTCCTGCCCACGCTCACCTTCTCCGACGTGTGGACGGCGATCGACCAGGGACAGCGCGACCGTCTCCAGGGCCTCGTCGACGGCAAGATCGTCCTGCTGCTCCTCGATCCAGGTTCCATCGAGCGGCGCACTCCGGTTGGGCTGCTCTCCGAGGGCGCGATCCAGGCCCAGGTCGCCAACGCCGCGCTGACATCATCCTGGCGGCGCGACGTCCCGCTGACGTGGACAGCGCTCGCGGCGCTCGTCGTGGCGACCGCCGTGGCCTGGGCCTTCCTGACGCTTCGCTGGTGGCAGGCGGCCGGCGCGCTCGTGGTCGTGGTCGCCGGTTATCAGGCCGCGCTCCATGTCGTGCCGCAGCGAACGGGTGTGCTGCTGCCGATCTTCGTGCCTCTCGCCGCCGCCGGCGTGGCCGGAGCGGTCGCGGTCGTGTGGCGTCAGATCTGTGCGTTCCGTCGCCTTCGTCTCGTCGAGGGTGACGTCCACGCGATCCGTCAGGCGCTCGTGCGTCAGGAGTCCACCGTCGAGTCGCTCGAGGAGGATCTCGAGGCCGCGCGTGCGGAGTCGCTCGAGGAGGATCTCGAGGCCGCGCGTGCCGCCGTTGCGCGCTCGACCGGCACCGAGCGCGAGCTGCTGCGTGCTGTCGAGGCCTTGCGAGCTCAGGTCGCCGAGGCTCAATCACAGGAAGAGGCAACGCGGCGCCGCCTGCGGGAGCTCGAGGGCGACGGGCGCGTCGAGCCCGCCGCGGGCCGGTTGTCCGATGTCGAGCGCCAGCGACTCGTCGAGCGCTGCGCCGAGCTCGGTATCATCACGCGTGATCCGGACGTGCTGGCGCTGTTCGGTGATCTCGAGCGAGCCGCGCCATCGTCGCTGCCGATCCTCATCGGCGGCGAGCCGGGCACGGGCAAGGAGCTGTTCGCCCGGGCGGCGCACACGGTGAGTCCTCGGTGCGATCAGCCGTTCGTCGCCGTCAACATGGCGGCGATTCCTCCCGAGCTCTTCGAGAGCGAGCTCTTCGGTCACGTCAAGGGCAGCTTCACCGGGGCGGTCGGCGAGCGCCGGGGCTACTTCGAGCAGGCCGATCGAGGCACGTTGTTCCTCGACGAGATCGGCGAGCTGCGAGCCGATCATCAGGGCAAGCTGCTGCGCGTGCTCCAGGAGAAGACGTTCTACAAGGTCGGCGCGACGCGTCCGGTGTCGGTGGACGTCCGGATCGTCGCCGCCAGCAATCGCGATCTCGAGCGCGGCGTCGCCGAGGGATGGTTTCGCGAGGACCTCTATTTCCGGCTCAAGGGCCTGGTGCTGCGCCTCCCGCCGCTGCGCGACAGACGCCACGACATCGCCCCGCTCGCCACCCAGCTCCTGGAACAGGCCGGCGCGGAGGCCGGCAGGTCAGTGACGTTGTCCGATGCCGCGGTCCTGGCGCTACAGCGCTATCCGTGGCCCGGCAACGTGCGCGAGCTCCGTCACTGCCTCGAGCAGGCTGTCGCCCTGGCTTCCGGACCCGTGCTCGGCGTGGAGGATCTCAGGTTGCCGACGAAGAGCGCGGCTGGCACGACGGCCACCGACGACTCCGCGGTCTTGAGCTGCCTTCGCCGGCATGGCTTCGACATGCAGGCGACGGCGCGAGCGCTCGGCTGGGATCGCAGCACGGTGACTCAGCGGCTCAAAGGACTCGGCTTTGCGGCGCTCGTCGACGCTGGCGGCGATCGCGGGAAGGCGGCGCTCGCCTTGGCCGGTGAGGCGCGGCTGGTGCGCGCGGTGGAGGTCAAGCTCGCGGAGTACCACGAGCACCTGCTCCGCGCGGTCGAGGGTTTCGCGTCCGCCGAGGCCGCCGTTGCCGCCTGTCGCCGTCGCTTCAAGAACCTGCCCGACCGCCACTTCCGCTCGCTGGAGTCCCTGGTCCGCAAGAAGTTCGAGTAGCTGACGCGCCCGTCCCCCCAATGCGGGTCCCGCGCGGGGATGCGGGGATCGCCCCGCATCGTGACGATCGCGACGAGACCGAAGACCGCGGAATCATTCGCGCCTGAAAGTGGCTCGCCCGTTGCTCTCCGTTGCCCGCCCAAGGAGGCAACACCTATGGACAACCGAGAGCAGCAGGCGAGCACGAGCAGGAACGGAACAGGTCTGGTGGCGGTGGCGCTGGGGGCGCTGATGATTGCCGCCGCGGGGACGACGGCCGCGTACTGGATCCATTCTCGCGGCGCGGAGGCCTCGTCCAAGCCGGCTGTGGGTACGAGCGAGCCGAAGGGCCGCCCGACCGTGACCGCGCCTTCGCCGACCGGGCCGGAGCCGATTCACACCGACATCTACTTCGACTTCAAGAGTACCCGTCTCACCGCCCAGGCCGTGCACTTGCTCCAGGACAAGGCCGCCCTCATGGAGAAGACCAGCACGTGGGCGGTCCTCGTCCAGGGCTACGCCGACCGTCAGGGCCCGGCCGAGTACAACAAGCTGCTGGCCCGGCAACGCGCCGAGGCGGTCAAACAGTTCCTCGTCGAGCTGGGCGTGCCCGATCCGAGCGTGAAGGTCGCGGCCGTCGGGCCCGACGGCGCGATCTGCGACGCACCCAGTCGGGAATGCCAGCAGCTCAACCGCCGGGTCCACGTCGAGATCCGGAAGCTCACCCACGCCGCCGCCACGCCCGTACGCGCGGTGAGCGCCGAGGGCCGTGAGAGCGTCCGCGACACGAACGACCAGCCCTGAGGCATCGAGGCGGAGGCGAGCGATGAGCACGATCAGAACGAGTGTCGCGCTGCTCCTGCTGCTCATCGTCGCCTCCGCCCTGCCGGTGCCGGCGGCACCGGCAAAGGGCACCCGCGTCAGTGAGGGCACGCTGTTCTGGCGTACCGCCGAGCACCCCGCGCCTGGGCCGGCGCCCGTCGTCAGGACCGACGTCGAGCTGCGGGTCACCGGCATGGTGGCCCGGGCAACGGTGCGCCAGGAGTTCACGAATCCGAGCGACGAGTGGGCGGAGGCGCTATACGTCTTCCCCTTGCCCGACGACGCCGCCGTCGATCACTTGCGCATGTGGGTCGCGGACCGGGTCATCGACGGTGTCATCCAGGAGCGCGCCGCGGCCAAGGCCACCTACGAGCAGGCCAAGCATGAAGGCAAGCGCACGAGCCTCGTCGAGCAGGAGCGGCCGAACGTCTTTACCACGTCGCTGGCCAACATCCCGCCCGGTGCGGCCATCGCGGTCGAGATCGAGTATCAGCACGCCGTACGGTACGACGCGGGGCGCTTCCGACTCCGCTTCCCGATGGTCGTCGGTCCACGCTACATCCCCGGCGTGCCGTTGCCCGTCTCGAGCGGGCCAGGCTGGGCGGCCGACACCGATGCCGTCCCCGATGCTTCGAGAATCACGCCGCTCGTCGCTCCACCGGGCCGTGGCCCGATCAACCCGGTAAGCCTTCGCATCGAGCTCGATCCCGGCGTGCCGCTCGCGGCACTCGAGTCGCCCTACCATCGCATCCACACCACGCCGCTCAACGGGGGACGCTTCGAGATCCGCCTCGAGCACATCGAGGTGCCGGCCGATCGCGATTTCGAGCTGGTCTGGCAACCCGCCGCGGGCGCCGAACCGACGGCGGCGCTCTTCACCGACCAGACCGGCGATCGCACGTACGCGCTGCTGATGCTGATGCCGCCCCGCGAGCTCGAGCACCGGCGCGCGCCTCGCGAAGTGATCTTCGTGCTCGACAACTCCGGCTCGATGGCCGGGGCGTCGATCGAGCAGGCGCGCGCTGCGCTCAAGCTCGCGCTGGCACGGCTTCAGCCGGGCGACAGCTTCAACGTCGTGCGCTTCAATCACCGCACCGACAGCCTCTTCGCCGAGGCTCAGCCGGCGAGCCGCCAGAATCTGGAGGCGGCCGAGCGGTACGTCGACGGCATCCGGGCATCCGGCGGCACCGAGATGCTTTCCGCGCTCATGCGGGCGCTCGCCGCGCAGGCAGCGTCCGACCGGCTGCGTCAGGTGATTTTTCTGACCGACGGTGAAGTGGGCAACGAGGAACAGCTCTTTCAGGTCATCCGCCAGCGCCTTGGCGACAGTCGTCTCTTCACGATCGGCATCGGGTCGGCGCCCAACAGCCATTTCATGCGCGAGGCGGCGCGGCTCGGCCGCGGGACGTTCACCTACATCGGCAGCCCGGGCGAAGTGCAGGACAAGATGCTGACGCTGTTTCGGAAGCTCGAATCACCGGCGATCACCGATCTCCATCTCGAGCTGCCCGGCGCCGGCGAGGCGAGCATCCTGCCGGCCCGCATCCCCGACCTCTATCTCGGTGAGCCGGTGATGCTCGCGCTCCGCACCGAGCGGCCGCCGTCGCGCGCGGTGCTGCGTGGCCGGGCCGGGTCGGTCAACTGGGAGCAGGAGGTGGCACTGCAACAGAGCGACGGCGGCTCGGGGCTGTCGGTGCACTGGGCGCGGGCCCAGATCGCCGCGCTGCTCGATGCGCGAGGCGCGGGCGGGGCGGACGACACGGTCCGCGAGGCGGTGCTCGACATCGCGCTGGCGCATCACCTCGTCAGCCCCTACACGAGTCTGGTCGCGGTCGACGTGACCTCGGCCCGGCCGGACGATGCGGGGCTCGCCACCCACGCGCTCGAGACCAATCTCCCTGCTGGTTGGGATTACCAGGCGCTGCTCGGCTTCGGCCAGGGCGCGACGGCTGCACCGCTTCACATCGTCGTCGGAGTGAGTCTGCTCCTGGCGGCGGCTGTCCTCGTCGCGTGTCGGCGATTCGCGGGGCTCGCATCGTGACGCGCGCGCTTCGTCGAACGGTCTACACCACCGCGGTGGCCGTGCTCCTCGCCGTCGGGCTGTGGCAGCTCGGCCACGGCATCGCGATCAACACCAAGGCCACGCTCGCTCAGTATCTGCTCCGTCGCGCATGGGGACGGACGCTGGCGGGCGAGCCGAGGGCGAAGCCGTGGCCGTGGGCGGACACGTGGCCGGTGGCACGGATGCGCGTCCCGAGCCACGGCGTCGATCTCATCGTGCTCGCCGGCGCCACCGGCAGTGCGCTGGCCTTCGGCCCCGGCCTCGTCTCGGGCACGACCGTACCCGGTGCGCCGGGAGTCGCGGTCGTCACCGGCCACCGCGACACCCACTTCCGCTTCCTGCAGCATCTGAAGTCGGGAGACGAAATTGTCGTCGAGACGATGGGAGGCCACACCGCGCGCTTCGTGGTGGACGAGGCGTTCGTGATCGACGCGCGCACGGCCGTCATCGGCACGGGCGCCGGCGCGGCCCGTCTCGTGCTGCTGACGTGCTACCCGTTCGACGCGCTACGCCCTGGTGGCCCGCTCCGCTACGCGGTCGTCAGCGTCCCTGGAACTTCGGGCGGCGCTTCTCGCCGAACGCCTTGACGCCTTCCTGATAGTCCTGGCTATTGAAGCAGTCGGCGATCAGCGTGTCGAGCAGGCCGAGGTCGCGCTCGCCGGCCGGCCGCAGGAGCTGGTTCACCGTCTCCTTGGCCGAGCGCAGGGTGAGCGGCGCGTTCTGGGCGATCTTCAGCGCGTAGTCACGCGTGAATTTCTCCAGCTCGGCCTTGGGAATGACCTGGTTGATCAGCCCCATGCGGAGCGCATCCTGGGCGCTGAAGTCCGTGCGCGCCGAAAAGAAGATCTCCTTGGTGTAGGCGGGGCCGACCAGAGCCATGAGCTTGTCCATGCCGCGATAGTGATAGCCGAGGCCGAGGCGCGCCGCGGGAATGCCGAAGCGTGCATCATCGGACGCGATGCGGATGTCGCAGGTCAGCGCGACGCCGACCCCACCGCCCACGCAATAGCCGTGGATCATCGCCATCAGCGGCTTCTGCAGCGTGGTGAGCGAGTCCTGGCCACGGGCCGAGATCCGCCGGTACTCCTCCTCGTCGGCCATGTTCTTGCGTTTGTCCTTGAACTGGGAGATGTCGGCGCCCGACACGAACGACTGGTCGCCGCCGCCGCGGAGGATGACCACGCGAATGGCCTCGTCCTTGGCCAGGTCGTTGACGTACTCCGGCATGAGCTCCCACATCTCCTGGCTCACCGCGTTGCGCTTCTCCGGCTGGTTGAACACGATCCAGCCGATCGGGCCATCCTTCTCGAGCAGGAGCTTGTCGCTCATCGCGTCCCCTCGAACACCGGATTGTCCGTCCGGTCCACGAGGGCTTCGGCGCCGGCGGTGGGAAGGTTCTCGACGTAGTTCTGGGCGGCGTCGATGTCGTGCTCCCACACCTCGCGGGGCAGCTCGTAGAGCACCTCGATCCCATGACCATCGGGATCCTCGATGTACACGCTGTGGGTCATCCCGTGGTTGACCCGGCGCAGGAACGGCACGCCCTTTTCCTGCATGAACTCGATCTGGGCGAGCCACGACTCACGATCGGGCCAGGCGATGGCGACGTGGTTCAGACCGACGCCGCGGCCCTGCAGCGTCCACGCCTCGCTCTTGCCGCCGTTGGTGGCGGGCGCCTTGATCTCCATCAGGGCCAGGTCGTGATGGGTGACGTCGCCGCTCGAATCGACGCCGGAGTAGAAGCGCATCTTGGGGCGTGGGCGGCCGGGCTCCTGCTTCAGCGCGGCGACGCAGCGAAAGCCCATGGTCTCGGTCCAGAAGCGGTGCGAGACCTCGAGGTTGGTCACGTTGAGCACGACGTGATTGATCCCGCGCGGTGTTCGAGCTGAGTTGCCCATCGTGTCCTCCAGTATTGGTCCGCTGATCTCGCGACGCCTTGTACTCTACACGCCGCCTGCCATCCCGGTCCAGACGGGCTCTGCCCACGACGAGTCAGACCCGCGCGGTCCTCCCGCGGGCGAGCTCGGCTTCCAGATCGAGCGGGCGCGTGCCGGCGGGCTGGCCGTTCGGCACCGTCCAGAAGAGCTCGAACTCCAGGCCATCGGGATCCTTGGCGTAGAGCGACAGGCTCGTGCCGTGATCGGACTGGCCGACCAGGGAGCGCGCCGCGATGAGCCGCTCGCGCGCCCGCGCCAGATCCGTCAGCTCGCCGACCTCCCAGGCCGCGTGGTACATGCGCGCAACGTGCTCGTCAGGTCGACCGACACCGGGGTCCTCGAAGAGGCCGAGGTGATGATCGTCGACCGTTCCCGGGATCTTCAGGAACGCCGCCTTCGGATACCTGCGCTGGATCTCGAAGCCGAGCACGTCGACGTAGAACCGCACGCTCCGCTCGACGTCGGCGACGTAGAGGACGAGGTGCTGCAGCCGCCGGAGGCCGAGGCCGGTCACGTCGCCACCATCTTCGTCATCTCCTCCGCGCGCTCAGCACGCCTTGCAGGGCGGCCAGTCCCGTGAGTAGACGGGATTCTTCAGGTACTCGTCCGGCTTGTAGGTCCAGAACTGGGAGACCTTGGGGAACGTGTGGATCACGGTGTTCTGGAGCTTGCCGTCGACGCGCTCCACCCGCCGCACGTAGATGTTCTGGATCGGATGCCCGTAATCGTCGAAGGTGATCGGCCCGCGCGGCGCGTCCGTGATGTTCACCTTGCGGAGCGCGGCCAGGAACTTCGGCACGTCCTCGATCTCGCCCCCCACGGCGTCGAGCGCGGCCTTGAGCGCGCTTCCCGCTGCGTAGGGCCCTTCCGAGTAATACGATGGCATCTGGTTGAAGCGCGCTTCGTAGGCCTTGACGAAGCGCTGGTTCGCCGGCGTGGCCAGCGCCGCCGAATAGTGCAGCGCGGTCACGATGCCGAGCGCGGTGTCGTCCATGTTGCGGAGCACGTGCTCGTCGGTGAAGTTGCCGCTGCCGATCAGCGGCAGGCGCTCCTTGAGCCCGGCGTCCGCGTACTGGCGCACGAAGCGCAGCGCGTCGGCGCCCGCAGCGGCCGCGTAGACCGCGTCGACGTCACGCCGCAGCCGGGCGAGATACGGCCCGTAGTCGGCGGTGCCGAGCGGCGCGAAGAGCTTTTGCACGATCTGACCGCCCGCCTCCTCGAACGTTCGCTGGAAGGCGGCGCTCGACTCGTGGCCGAACGCGAAGTCCTGGGCGACGATCGCGATCTTCCGATACTTGAGCGTCTCGACGACCCACGGACCGAACGGATGCGCGGGCTGGCCCGCCGACCACCCGGTGCGCACGACGTACTGGCTGCGGCGGCGCTGCGTCAGGTCCTCAGCGGCGACGGTGGGCGAGAGCGTCGGGATCTTTCGCGCCTCGATGTAGGGTAGGAGCGCATAGGCTTCGGCCGTACTGAGCGGCCCGACGAGCAGTTGCACGCTCTGGCTCTCGATGAGCGCCCGCGCCTTCGTGAGCGCGGTGGCCGGCTTGGCCTCGGTGTCCTCGACGAACAGCTTGATCTCACGTCCGCCGATGCGCTGGCCCTGCTCCTCGAGGTAGAGCCTGAAGCCGTTCTCCATCTCCTTGCCGTTCGCCGCCAGCGGCCCCGTCTGGGGCACCAGCATCCCGACCTCTCCCTCCTCGATGCCGACGGTGATGGCGACGCACGCGATGATGGTGTCGGAGGCGGGAACGTGCAGCCCACCCGCCACCGGGCGGATTGTGACCTCCCCGTGAGGCAGTTCGCGCCTGACCTGCTCGATGTCGACCGACGCGGGATCCGGAACCGCGACGGTCACGTCCACGAACATCCGACCGCCCCGCTCGCGAATGTCACGGAAGAAGGGCAGGCTCGAGTGCCGGATCGCATCCGACACCGCGCGACAGGCCGCCTTGGTGGAATCCTGCCCGTGAACGTCGACGCCCATACCGAACTCGAGCACATGTGGTTTCACGCCCGACATTATATTCCGGACGTCTTGCGCTATCCTTCCGGGCCGAGGGAGGCGTCATGACGCAAGCGCGAGGCATCCGGCAGGTCGGGTATTTCGATTGTCCGGGCGGCGGCCAGGTGGTCGTGAGCGGGACGACGGCGTTCGTCGCCCACATGAAGGCGCCGCACGGGACCACCATCGTCGACGTGAGCGATCCGGCGCGGCCGCGAAAGCTCGCCGAGGTGACGATTCCGGCCGGCGTGCATTCGCACAAGGTGCGCGCGGTGGACGGCGTGATGCTGGTCAACCGCGAAGCGCCGCCCCGCACCGAGGTCTCGCCCGACTTTCGTGGCGGCCTCGGTATCTGGGACGTGAGTCACCCCGAGCGCCCACGCGAGATCACCTTCGTCGAGTGGAAGGGCCTCCATCGCTTCACCTTCGACGGACGCTACGCGTATCTCTCCCCCGATCTCGACGGCTATCGCGGCAACATCGTGATGATCCTCGACCTCAAGGACCCGGCGAAGCCTGAAGAAGTCGGGCGCTGGTGGATGCCGGGCCAGTGGATCGCGGGCGGCGAGACGCCGAGCTGGGAGGGCCGCGCCCACCGCTGCCATCACCCGATCCGTCGCGGCAACCGGCTCTACGTCTCGTACTGGCACGGCGGCTTCGTGATCCTCGACATCGAGGACATGGGAAAGCCGCGCTACGTGTCAGGACTCGACTGGAGTCCTCCCTTTCCGTGGCCGACCCACACGACGCTGCCCGTCCCCTTCCCGCTCATGGGACGTCAGATCATGCTGGTCGCCGACGAAGACGTCCTGCGTCTCACCAAGGACGCCACGTCGTCCTTCCTCTGGCTCGTCGACATCACCGACGAGACCCGACCCACACCGTTCGCCAGCTTTCAGGTCGACGGGATCGACGGCTCGCCGCAGCCCGAGTTCACCGGTTGCCACCAGCCCGCCGAAGAAGTGCGCGGCACCGAGATCCCGGTGGCCTGGTTCGCTCACGGCCTCAGGATCGTGGACATCAGCAAGCCTCACGCTCCGCGCGAGGTCGCGTCGTTCGTGCCGCCGGTGCCCGACGGCGCCAGTCGCGTCTGCAGCAACGACGTCTGCTACGACAGCCGGGGCCTCATGTACTTGATCGATCGCCAGCGTGGCCTGCACATCGTCGAGAGGGTCTGAGCACGTGTCGCTCATCGTGCGGGGCTGAGAGATGCGTCCAGGCTGACGACGAAGCAGCTTCCGGACGGTTCACGGCCCAGATAGCGCGCGTCGCCACCATGACGGCGCGCGATCTGGCGGACCAGCGCCAGCCCCAATCCGGTGCCCCCGCGGTCCCCGCCGCCTGCGAACCGGTGGAACGGTCGGAACACATCTTCGCGCTCGGCGTCCGGAATGCCTGGTCCGTGGTCGGAGACGCGCAGCTCCGCCATGCCGTCGGCGCGGTTCACGCGCACCTCGATTGGCGGCGCGCCATGGCGCCTGGCGTTCTCCAGCAGGTTTCTCGTCATCCGGCGGAGCAGTCGCGGGTCGCCGCGCACGGTGACCGGCTGGCCCTCGACCTCGGCGTCTTCGTATCGCGAACACTCCTCGGTCGCGAGCGCGAGCAGATCCACGTCCTCCTCCGCTCCGCGCTCGGTCACGACGTCCAGGCGGCTGGCCAGCAGGATCTCGTCGATCAGCGCGTCGAGCTCGGCGATGTCGCGCTCGACGTCACGCTTGCGCCGTGAGTCAGTGCCCTCCCTCATCAGCTCCACCGCCATGCGGATGCGCGTGAGCGGCGTGCGCAGCTCGTGCGAGGCGTTGGCCAGGAGCGACTTGTGCGCGCTGACCAACCCCTCGATGCGGTCGGCGGCCCGGTTGAAGCTCTCGAGGAACAGGGGGAAGCCAGGATGCTGGTGGCCACGCGGCACACTCGCGACCAGCCACCGGCCGTCGGGCAGGTGGAGCGCACCCGCAGGCGGGCCACCCCAGCGGTGTTGCCAGCCACTGCGCTCGCGCGCCGTGTTCGGCGCTGGCAACGGCTCGCCGACGGTCGCGAGCAGTGAGCGATCGGCGGCGAACAGCGCGACGTCAGCCCGCAGATTTTCGGCGAGCCGTTCGAGCGCCGCCTGCTGCTCGGCCTTCGGCGCCCCGGCGGGAGGCAGCACGTTCTGGGCGAGCGTCCCGGCGACGTCGAAGGCGTGGCTCGCCGGGCCTGCGTCGCCGAACTGGCGCCACACGAGTCCCGCGCAAAGCGCGAACACCGCAAGACTGACGAGCACGGCGAGATAGATGCGCAGATAGAGCCGACGCATCAGTCCTGCTGCCGCGCGAACACGTAGCCAGCGCCGCGCACGGTGAGAATTCGACGCGGCCGCTTCGGATCGTCCTCGATCGCCGCGCGGATCCGCGAAGCGCACGATGCGGGCGTCGCGATCGATCTCCAGTCGGCCGAAGCGCAGCACGTTCGCCGGGCCGCCAGACCGCCCGCGACGCAGGATCGCGCGCAGGCGGGCCAGCAGTTCTCGAGGCTCGAACGGCTTGGGTAGATAGTCGTCGGCGCCCATCTCCAGGCCGACGACGCGATCCATCGCCTCGCCCCGCGCGGTCAGCATCAGCACCGGGAGGTCGGATTTCGCGCGGAGCTGCCGGCACACGTCGAGCCCGCCCATGTCGGGCAGCATGAGGTCGAGCACCAGCGCATCGAACGGCTCCCGCGTCACCCGCTCCAGCCCGGCCCGGCCTTCCGAGGCGACGGCGACGCGGAAGCCCGCCTTGCCGAGATATTCGGACACCATCTCGGCGAGGCGGGCATCGTCTTCGATGATCAGGATGTGCGGCGTCGTCACATCGTTAGCTTACTCGCGGTGGCCGTGCCGGCGGTTGATGCGTTCGGCGAGCTGCTGTCTCTGTTCTGGTGTGAGCACGTCGGCCACATCGGCGAGCGCCTGAGTGAGGCGCTGCGATGCATTCTCGGCCAGCTTCAGCTGATCTGCCCGAAGGGACTCGAGCGCGGCGCGGTCCACGTGCTGCTGCGACAACAGCTCGACCGCCTGCCGGCGAGCGTCGTGCATCCTGGCCCGCAGCGGCAGCAGATCTTGCGCCGCGGTCTTCACGATCGGGCCGAGCTGTTGCTTCTGCGCGTCAGTGGCATCGATCTCGACATACAGGTGCTTGAGCGCGCGGTCGAGATGCGTATCCAGCGTCGCGGGATCGAGCGTGGCACCCATGAATCCGCCGCGGTGCCATCCGCAATAGCCGCCACCGTGGGCAAACGCCCTGGTACCGATAATAGCCGCCAGGCCGGCAATGACCGTCGCGATGGCCGCGCGCCAGAAGAAACGCCGGCGCGGGTTGTCGCCACCTGAGGTCGAAGGCGGAGAGGTCTGTGTCGTGTCGCTCATGGCTGCTGCTCCTTTCCCCGACGGGGCGTTGGAGAACGTCTCCCGTCGCAGGAAAGTGTGCGGGGCCTTGGTAAACCGCCTTTTTCCGCCAGGTAAAGTTAGGTAAAGTCGATGACCTCGATGCCAGCGCATTCCGACGACGGGCGCGATCACGCGAGCAGGGCCTCGTCTGGCGAGGCTCGCCTGATTGCCGTCATCGTGCTCATCGCGCTCATCTGGCCGACGTCCGCGCCCGCCGCCGAGAAGATCAAGGTCACGACTCCGGCGGCGGCGGTGACGTTCGCGTCGCTCTATCACGCCAAGGCCGCCGGCTATTTCGCCGATTAGGGCCTCGACGTCGAGATCATCACGGTCTCCGGCGGAGGCAGCCTGCAGGCGCTCATCGCCAGGGATGCTCAGTTCTGCGTGACGCCCGGGACGTATCAGATGCAGGCGTTCGAGAAGGGCCAGCCGCTCCTCGCCACTGCCGCCATCATGAACCGCAACGCCATCAACGTGGTCATGCACAAGGACGTGGCGCGAGAGAAGGGCATCACCGAGAAGACTCCACTCGCCGACAAGATCAAGGCGCTCAAAGGCCTCAAGCTCTCGGGCGTCGCGGTCGGCTCGTTCTCCTACCAGGTGATGCTCTACTACCTCCAGAAGGCCGGGATCGATCCCCAGAAGGACGTGCAGCTCATCGGTATCGGCAGCGGACCCGCGATGGTGCTGGCTCTCGAGCAGCGCAAGATCGACGCCTTCGCGACCGGCACGCCCATTCCCGATGCCGCGGTGGCCCGCGGCATCGGCGTGATGATCGTGGACAACGCCGCCGGCGAGGATCCGGACTTCGCCGAGTTCATGATGAACGCCGTCATCGTCCATCCCGAGTACGCCCGTCAAAATCCGGAGACCGTGCGCAAGATGGTGCGCGCGCTCCTCAAGGCCAGTGGCTGGCTGCTCGATCACCCGGCCGAGGCCGCCGTGCCCTCGATGAAGCCGTTCCTCGGCCGCGTCGAGGACAAGGTCCTGGCCGACGGCGTCGAGAAAGTCCGGCAGGGCATCCCGCGCGACGGCCGCATCACCCCGCGCGCCGTCGAGCTCACCGAGAGCTTCATGCTGAAGATCGGCGCCATCAAGACGAAGATCCCCTACGAGAAGCTCGTCACCAACGACTTCCTGCCGAAGTAGACCGGCTAGCCGCCGTAGAAGACCTTGTCCCCCAGCTCCTTGAGCCACAGCGTGGCGTCGTCGGCGCGGCCGTCGGGCGGCTTGCTGAGCCCGACCTCCACGACCTTTCCGACGAAGACGGAGTGATCGCCCTTCTCGACCGCCGCTTCGAGCGTGCACTCGATGAAGGCGGGCGCGTTGGTGAGGATCGGCGAGCCCGTCGCCCCGGGACGGAACGGCTCGCCCGAGATCCGGTCGCCCTTCAGCTCGGCCGGCTTGAAGAACGTGAAGGCGAGCGCCTGCTGTCCCTTGCCCAGGACGTTCAGGGCGAACGCCTTGTTCTCCTTGATGAGGGCGTGAGCGTGCGAGTCAGCCTTGACGCCGATCGCGACGAGGGGCGGCTCGAACGATGCCTGGGTCACCCAGTTCACCGTAGCGGCGGCCACCTGTCCGCCCTTGTTGCCCGCCGTGAGGACGTAGAGGCCGTAGGGGATCATTCGGAGCGCGGTCTTCTTGGCGTTCGGGTCCATCGGCTCCTCCTCGGGGCATATACTATCCCGCACGACCAGGAGGCAACCATGCCGCTGACAGAGCTGAATCACTACTTCGTGCGGGCCAACGACCTCGAGCAGACGAAGAAGTTCTACTGCGACGTGCTGGGCTTCGAGGTGATGCCGCGGCCGACCTTCCCCTTCCCCGGATACTGGCTCGGGGTGAACGGCAAGATCCAGGTCCACATGGGCCAGGACGGGATCGACCACGCTGACCTCTATTACCTCGGCACGCCCAAGGGCGCCGTGACCGACCACGCCGGCGTCGTCGACCACATCGCGTTCGTGGCGACCGAGCCCGGTGGCTTCATCCGGCGGTTCAAGGAGCGCGGGGTCGACTTCCAGCCGCGCTCACTCCCCGAGTTCGACCTCTACCAGATCTTCGTCAAGGACCCGAACGGCCTCACCATCGAGCTGAACTTCTTCGGGCTCAAGGACGTGAAGGACTGGGGCGGTGAGAATTACTCGAAGATGCCGCAGGTGGCCGGGATGAGGGCGTGACCAGGCCTCCGAGCTTCACCGACGTGACGTACGACGAGGCGATGGCGCGAGCCCGCGCCCTCGTCCCCGTCCTGCGCGAGCGGGCCGACGGCGCGGAGGTCGGGCGCGAGATGCAGAAGGAAACGCTCGAGGATCTGCACCGCACCGGGCTGCTCCGCTTTCACCAGCCGAAGCGCTGGGGTGGGATGGAGCTCCCGTTCGAGGCGATCTTCGATCTCCCCGCCGAGATCGGCCGCGGCTGCGCCTCGACCGCCTGGAACGTCGCCAACCTCGGCATTCACCACTGGATGCTCGCGCTCTACGACGAGCGCGCTCAGGAGGAGGTCTGGGGCAAGAATCCGGAATCCCTGATCGCGTCCGGCATCGCCTACCCGCAGGGGCGCGGGCGCCGCGTGGACGGGGGCTTCGTCGTGAGCGGCTTCTGGAACTTCTCGAGCGGGGTGGACGCGTCCGACTGGAACATGCTGGCCGTCATGGTGCGCGACGGCGAGCGCGTCGTCGATCACCGGATGTGTCTCGTCCCGCGCGGCGAGTACGAGGTCGTGGACGACTGGCACGTGCTGGGCATGCGCAGCACCGGATCGAAGTCGGTGAAAGCCAGCGAGCTCTTCGTCCCCGAGCACCGCGCGCTCTCCATGTACCTGGCGCGCGGCGGCAACGAATTCCCGGGCGCCAGCGTCACCACGAACCCGCTGTTCCGCGTGCCGCTGTCGGCGCTGGGCTCGCACTGTCTGGCCGGCGCCGGCGTCGGCAACGCCCAGGCCGCGCTCGAGCTGACGATCGATGCGATCACGGAGCGCAGCACCAACTACACCGGAATGCGCATGCGCGATTTCCAGGCCGTGCAGCTTCGCGTCGCGCGCGCCGGAGCGATGCTGGACGCCGCGCGTCTCGTGATCCGGACGGATTGCGTCGATGCCGCGCGCATCGCCCACGAGGGTCGCGCGCCCACGCTCGAGGAGAAGCTGCGCTTCAAGCGCAACGTCGCGTGGGCGATGGAGCAATGCACGGAGACGATTGACACGCTCCACGCCTTGGCCGGCGCCAACGGCATCTACGACCGCTATCCGATCCAGCGCCTCTTCCGCGACCAGCACGCCCTCGCCGCCCACATCGGGTTCAGCTGGGACACCCAGGGCGGGCCGTGGGCGCTGGTCGCGCTCGGTGGAGAGTTCGCCAGCCCGACGATGTGAGCACGTGGTGGCGTATCATCAAGTCCACAATTGAACGCTCAGTACAGAGGATTGATAGTGCGCTCCGGCATGGGCGAGGTTCGCGTGAAAGCCAAGCTGACGAACGCCGTCGATGAGGCGATGGTCCGGCGTGGACTGCTGAAGCCCGAGGAGGTCCGAACCTACGAGGCTGTTGCCCTCGTGGACACCGGAGCGGTTCGCACGATCTTGCCTCCCCACGTCGTCGCTCGCCTCGGCCTTGCCGCTCGCGGCCAACGGATGGCCGAGTATGCCGACGGACGTAAGGAAGCCGTGAGCGTCACGGAGCCCCTCGTGCTGGAACTCGAGGGTCGAGACACGCTCGATGAAGCGCTCGTTCTGGGTGACGAAGTGCTCATCGGGCAAACGGTGCTCGAGAAGCTGGACCTGTTCGTCGATTGTCAGCGTCGGCGGCTCGTGGCGAATCCAGCTCACCCGGACCAGCCGGTCACGAAAGTGAAGTAGGGCGTCCGAGAAGAGGGAAGCGATGAAAGCCATTCGCGCTCACCAGTTCGGCCCCTCGCACGTGCTCCAACTCGACGAGGTGCCTACTCCGAAGCCGGGCACGGGTGAGGTTCTCGTGCAGATCAAAGCCTCCGGGGTGAACCCCGCCGACACCTACGTGCGCTCGGGGAGCTATGCACTGCTTCCCACGCCCCCCTACGTGCCGGGCGGGGAAGGCGCCGGCGTCATCGTCGAACTCGGCTCAGGTGTGCGAGGGTGGAAGACCGGCGACCGCGTCTACGTGACAGGCACGATCAATGGGCCTCTGCAGGGGACGTGTGCGGAACTGGCCGTCTGCGGGGCGTCCCAGATCCAGCCGCTTCCCGAGCGCAACTCATTCGCTCAAGGCGCCGCCGTCCACGTGGCGTACGCGACGGCCTATCGCTCCCTGTTCCAGCGCGCGGAAGCACGCCCGGGTGAGTGGCTTCTCGTTCACGGTGCCAGTGGCGGGGTCGGCATCGCGTGTGTTCAGCTCGCTCGGTCCCACGGTCTTCGCGTCATCGGCACCGCGGGCTCGGAGCGGGGCCGCCGGCTCGTGGTCGCCGAGGGTGCACATCACGTGCTCGATCACTCGAAGGCCAACTATCTCGACGAGATCAAGGCGATCACTGAGGGCCACGGGGTCGACCTCGTGATGGAGATGCTGGCCAACGTCAACCTCGATCGTGACCTTGGCGTGCTCGCCCTCCGCGGCCGGATCGTGGTCATCGGGAACCGCGGCAACGTGGAGATCAACGCGCGCCAAGCGATGGTGCGCGACGCGGCCATCCTCGGCATGGTGCTGTGGAACACGCCGGAGCCTGAGATGGCCGCCATCCAGGCGGCGCTCGGCGCTGGCCTGGCCAATGGAAGCTTGCGTCCGGTCGTGGCCCAGGAGATTCCGCTGAAGGAGGCGGCTCGCGCCCACGAGGTCGTGATGTCCTCGGGCGCCCACGGCAAGATCGTCCTCGTACCCTGACCCCGAGAAACCCGCTCAACGAAAGCGTCCGAGTCGGGCTCACATGCGCTACTGGAGCTCGCGCGCCGAGGCCGTGCGCTCGCGCGGGCGCCAGCGCAGCACGTAGCGCTCCAGCCGGTTCAGCACGCCGTTGAAGAGCATCACGCAGACCATGAGGACGAGAATTCCGCTGACGGCGGCCGTCGTGTCGAACTGGTTCGTGCTGAGCTGGATCATGTAGCCGAGCCCGCGCGAGGCGGCCATGAACTCGCCGATGATGGCGCCGATCAGCGAGAACGGCACGCCGACCTTGAGCGCCGAGACGATCCACGGCGAGGCGGCGGGCAGGCTCACCTTGAAGAAGATCTGGCGCTCGCTCGCACCCATGACCCGCGCGATCTCCTGGTAGGCCGGCTCCACCGCACGCAGCCCGGAGAACGTCCCGTAGAACGTCAAAAAGAACGTCAGCGTGCTGGCCAGCACGATCTTCGACAGCTCGCCGATCCCGAACCAGATGATGAAGAGCGGGGCCAAAGCCACCCGCGGGATGCCGTTGGCGGCCACGATGAACGGATCGAGCACCCTGGCGACGAACTCGAGCCGCGACAGCGCCACGCCCACGGCGATGCCTGCCACACTTCCGAGCACGAACCCGAGAAACGTCTCGCGCAGCGTGACGAGCAGGTGGCCGAAGAGCGTCCCCTCCCTCACCCACTCGATCAGGTGACGCGCGATGCGCAGCGGGCTCGAGAACCAGAACGGATCGATGACGCGTCCGGCCGCGGCCTCCCACAGCACCAGGACGGCGAGCCCGAAGCCCAGCCGCCACGCGAGCAGCCGGAGCCTCACGCGGGCGCTCTCCTGACCTCGGCCTCGAGATCGTCCCACAGCGTGTCGTAGGTCTGGCGAAAGCGCTCGTCGTCGTGGAGGTGAAAGACGTCGCGCGGGCGCGCGAGCGGTACCGGGCAGATGCGCTTGACCGTGCCGGGCCGCGCCGTCATCACCACGACGCGGTCGGCGAGCGCGACCGCCTCGCCCAGGTCGTGAGTGATGAAGACGATCGTCTTGCGCGCTCCATCCCACAGCTTGAGGAGTTGATCCTGCAAGAGCAGTCGCGTCTGGGCGTCGAGCGGGCCGAACGGCTCGTCCATCAGGATGACCTCGGGGTCGTACACGAGCGTGCGGATGATGTTCGCGCGCTGGCGCATCCCCCCCGACAGCTCGTATGGATAGTGATCCTCGAAGCCGGCGAGGCCCACGCGCTCGATGAGGGCGGCCGCGCGGGCGCGCCGCTCGCCCCTCGCGACGCCACGGATCTCCAGCGGGAACTCCACGTTCTCGCGCAGGGTCCGCCACGGATAGAGGTTGTCGGCCTGGGTCACGTAGCCGATCTCGGTGTTGACGCCCGTCAAGCGCGCGCCCTTGTACAGCACGCTGCCCCGCGACGGCGCGAGCAGCCCGCACACGATGTTGAGCAGCGTCGACTTGCCGCAGCCGCTGGGGCCGACGACGGTCAGGAACTCGCCGGCGCTCACGTCGAGGCTCACGCCCGCCATCGCCTGGATCGTCTTGCCGCGCGTGATGAAGTCGCGCGAGACATCACTCAGCGAGAGCATTGTCATGGCGCGCCTCCGCTGGTATAGAAACGCCGGGACAGCGACAAATCAATGATCTCTTCGCGGCGGCTGATCTGGACGGCGGCGCTGCTCGTCTTCGCGGCGTGCCGCGTGCTGCCGCCCGCCGCCGGCCTCGATCGGGCCGGACAGACCGTCCTCGGCATCGCCGCCGCGATGGCGCTCCTGTGGGCGCTCGACGCCGCGCCGCTCGGCGTGACGTCGCTGCTCGCGCTCGTCCTGCTCGGCACGGTGCCCGGCTTGCGGCCCACGCAGGTCTTCGGCGGCTTCGCGTTTCCCGTCGTCTTCTTCCTGATCGGCGGCGTGGCCATCGCCATCGCGGTCGAGCGCACGGGCCTCGCCGCGCGCGTCGCACGCCAGCTCCTGGCCGGAGCCCGCGGCCGACCGGGAAGACTCTACGCCCAACTCCTGGTCAGCCTCCCGGCCATGGCGGTGTTCCTGCCGTCGGCGATCACTCGCAATGCGATCCTCATCCCCGCCTATCGCGAGTCACTCGACGCGATGGGCTTGAGGCCGACCGACGGGCGGGCCCGCGCGGTCATGCTCACGCTGGGCGTCCTGAACCCGCTCGCTTCCTCGGCGCTGCTCACCGGCGGCATCGCGTCGATGACGGCCGCCTCGCTGCTCGGCGGCTTCTCGTGGCTGCGCTGGTTCGTGCTGATGGCGGTGCCGTACTACGCGTTGCTCACGCTCGGCGCGATCGCGCTGTGGCTGACCTCACGCGCGGCGGGCCTCGAGCACCGTCCCGTCGCCGAGCGCGCGGTCCACACGCCGCTCACCGGCCCCGAGCGTCGCACGCTGGTGGTTCTCCTGCTCACGACCACGCTCTGGCTCACCGATGCCTGGCACGGCTTGAACCCGTCGATTCCTGCGTTGCTGGCGGCGCTCCTGCTCGTCGCGCCGGGCATCGGCGTCTTCGGGTGGAAAGACCTCGAGGCGCGCCTGTCGTGGGAGCTCATCCTGACGGTGGGAGCATCGCTGTCGCTGGCCAGCGCGCTGACCTCGACCACCGCAGCGCCGTGGCTCGGAAGTCTCCTCACCGGCACGGTGACGGAGCTTCAAACGAGTCCCCTCGCCCTCGTGGGCGCGCTGATCGTCATCGTCACGGTGGTGCACCTCGGCATCACCAACCTGGCGGCGTGCCTGGCGCTGTTGCTCCCGATCGTCACCACGACGACGGCGGCGGCCGGACTGAATCCACTGGCGATCGGCCTCATCGTCACCGTGGTCGTGGACGCCGTCATCCTCTATCCCGTCCAGACGGCGACGAATCTCATCGCGTACCAGACGGGCTACTTCACGACAGCCGACGTTCGCCGCTTCGGCTTCGTGATGCTGGGGCTCACGCTGGTGGTGATCCTCGGCGTCGCCATCCCCTACTGGAAGCTGATCGGCCTTCCGCTCGTCGCGACTCGCTGAGCGCGACGAGCGCGGCGAGCCTCATCCCGTCCAGCCCGGCGGCTCGATCGGGATCCACGGCCGCGACAGGTTCAAATCGTCGACGATGGCGTTGGCGGCGTTGTAGGCGGGCGCACCGTTGACGCCGCCACCGTGGCTCGACGAGCCGCACAGGTACAGTCCCTCGATGGGCGTGCGGTTTCCGGCCAGGAGCGGATGCGGCCGATTGATCCCGAGCTGAGAGGGAACGTACGCGCCCATGCGGACCGCGCCGCGGATCATCGTGCGATTGCGCCGCTCGACGTCGAGCGGCGTGAAAAGGTACGAAGCGAGGACGTTGTCGTCCGTCAGGTTCGGCGCGTACTGGCGCCACACGTCGAGGAGCTGCGCCGTGTACTCCTTCCGCCGGCGGTCCCAGCCCTCGGGGCCGTCGGGCAGCGCGTAGGGCGCGAACGGCCACCAGAACGCCGAGTGCTTGCCGGCCGGCGCGTAGCCCGGATCGAAGCGCGTGTTGCAGGCCCCGTTGCCCATCAGGTGATCGGGCAGCTCGTTGCGCCGGCACTGGTCGAAGCAGCGGATCACCTGCTCGGTGTCGTCCCAGCCCATGAACAGGTTGAACGCGCGGTCGATGTCGGGATCGAACTTCGCCGAGCTGTAGAGCGGCGGCTCGCTCAACGCGAGATGGATCGTGAGCAGGCTGTGGCTGCCCCAGTACCAGGCGTTGAGCTTGGTCCGGACCTCGTCGGGAAACGCGGACTCGCCGACCAGCTTCATGGTCGCCGGCGCGTCGATCGCGCTGGCCACGAAGCGCCGCGCCGCGAAGCGCCGGCCGTCGGCCAGCTCGACACCGACGGCGCGGCCGCCCTTCACCCGGATCTCACGCACCTCGGCGTCGGTCTCGACGTGCCCACCACGCGCCTCGATCAGGCGGGCGAGCGCCTGCGGCAGCGCCGAGGAGCCACCGACGGGCAGGGCCAGCCGTGTGATGTTGGCCATGGTGGAGGCGAAGAGCAGGCCGGTGCCCGGCTCGTTCTCCGCCGTCGTCACGTGCATGAAGAGCTTGAGGAAGCTCTTCACGCGATGATCCTCGAAGTGGCGATCCACCGCTTCGAAGAGGGAGAGCGGCGCGTGGCTGAGCAGATCGGCGCCTTGCGGGCCGGTCAGCCGCGCGCGCAGCTCGGCCGGGGCCAGCGGCGCGTTGTAGAGCAGCGACGTGAAGAGCGGCCGCATCGACTCCGTCCACGTCGCATGCAGGTGGCGGTAGGCCTCGGCGTCGTGGCGCGAGAAGCGGGCGAGCGAGGCGCACGTCCGCTCCACGTCCTTGTGGATGACGATGCAGGTGCCGTCGCGGAACGTCGCCCCCTGCTGGACGGGCGGCTCGACGTAGGAAAAGCCGAAGCGCCACAGCTCCAGGTCACGCAGGAACGGCGCGTTCTCGAGCCCGATGTAGAAGTTCGAGTGCAGGTTGAAGCGAAAGCCCGGGATGATCGGCTCGTCGGTCGTGCAGCCGCCGCCGATCCACGGGTTGCGTTCGAGGACGAGCGGCCGCTGCCCGGCCAGCACCATGTACGCGGCCAGCGTGAGGCCGTTGTGGCCGCCGCCGATCACGATGCCGTCGAACACCCCCGTCGTCATCGCTCGATCCCGAGGTGGCGGGCCATCAGGTCCGGTTGCGCGTCCAGCTCGGCCGGAGTGCCCGCGCACGTCACGCGGCCGGTCGCGATCACGTACACGTAATCTGCCACCTCCATGGCCAGGCCGACGTTCTGCTCGACGAGCAGGATCGAATGGCCCTGGCTGCGGAGCCGCCGCATGATCGCGCCGAGCTGCTGCACGATGACCGGCGCGAGCCCTTCCGACGGCTCGTCCATCAAGATGAGATCGGGATTCGCCATCAGCGCGCGACCGATGGCCAGCATCTGCTGCTCGCCCCCCGACAGATTGCGGGCGCGCTGACCGAGGCGGTCACCGATCTGCGGGAATTCTCTCACCACCTCGCTCAAGCTCCATCGTTCTGCGCGACCCCGGCCGCCCGGTCCGGTCCGGCCACTGAGCCCGGCCAGCGTGCTCTGAGGCATCTGGAGGTTCTCGCGCACGGTGAGCGAGGGAAACGTCCGCCGGCCCTGGGGTACCAGCGCAATGCCGAGCTGAGCGATCCGGTACGGAGGCAGCCCGACGACGTCGCTGCCGCGGAACGTGATGCGGCCACGGCGAGGCGGCGTGAGCCCCGCGACCGAGCGGATGAGCGTCGTCTTGCCCATCCCGTTGCGGCCGAGCAGCGCGACGATCGTCCCCGAGGCGACACGAAGCGACAGTCCCTGCAGCACGTAAGAATCGCCGTAGTAGGTGTGAATGTCCTCGATGGCGAGCAGATCCGCGGGGCGGGAATCAGCGGCGGCCAAGGTAGACCTCTCTGACCTCGGCGTTGCCTTGAATGACCTCGGGCGGGCCATCGAGCATGACCTTGCCCCGGTGCAACACGGTCACCTCGTCGGCCAGGCCCATCACCACGCTCATGTCGTGCTCGATCAGGATGACCGTCACGGCGCGTGGGATGTCGGCGATCAGCTCCGACACGCGCTGGCGCTCGGCCGGAGCAAGGCCGGCCGTTGGCTCGTCGAGCAGCAACACGCGCGGGCGGCTGGCCATCGCGAGCGCCAGCTCGAGCTGGCGCCGCTCGCCATAGGAGAGCGCGCGAACGACGACGTCGCGCCTGTGTGCGAGGCCGACCTTGTCCAGCTCGCCGAGCGCCTGCTCGCGCGTGTCGCTCAATCGGTCGACGGAGCGGTGCACCATCCACTTGAGCCGGCTCGTGCCGTGCACGGCGAGCGCGACGTTCTCGAGCACGGTGAGCCCGAGGAAGACGTTGCTGATCTGGTAGGTCCGGCCGACGCCGAGACGGGCTCGCCGGTACTCGGGCATCCGCGTGACGTCGGCGCCGAAGAGCAGGATGCGGCCACTCGTCGGCCGGAGCACGCCCGTCAGGCAGTTGAAGAACGTCGTCTTGCCCGCGCCGTTCGGACCGATGATGGCTCGGCGCTGGCCGGCCGGCACGCGCAGCGAAGCGCCGTCGACGGCGTGGACGCCGCCGAACGAGCGCGACAGCGCGACGGTCTCGATCGCCGGCGTCAGGGCCGCGTCTCCTCCGACGCGAGCTGGCTCGCCATCTCGAGCCGCCGACCCTGCCGGAACCGCTCGGTGACACCGAGCAGGCCGTGAGGCGCCCACAGCACGGTGGCGATGAACACGAGGCCCATCGCCGTCATCCACCACGCGACGAAGTACGCGCTGCCATAGCTCCGGATCAGGATGATGACGGCCGCGCCGAGAAACGGGCCGAGCACGGTGCCGGAGCCGCCGAGGATGACCATCAGGACGGCCTCGGCCGAGACGAGGAAGCCGGCCGCCGCCGGCGATACGAAGCGGTTCCAGTAGATATAAAGGACGCCGGCGAGCCCGGCCAGGGCGCCCGACAGCACGAACGCGGCGAGCTTGTGGGCGCCCACTCGATAGCC
>WNGN01004440.1_pt1 | contig 25851 bp, 24 predicted proteins | sample 5400561 | NCBI WGS metagenome assembly WNGN01 (sample SAMN13153379, study PRJNA577476) | soil metagenome | isolation source: 115 cm soil or saprolite under Garry oak tree replicate 2 | place: USA:California | collected 2016-06-15 | reverse complement strand
ACCTCACAGACCTCGCGAGCTTCCTCCACCGACAATCCGATGACTGCGGTCATCGCGCCGGGGTGATCGTTCGAGGCCTGGGCCATGGCTTCGGCTCGAGCGGCCAGCGCGGACAATCCGGGCTCGAGCGCGACGGTGCCGGCGGCGACCAGAGCGGCGTACTCTCCCAGCGAATGGCCCGCTGCGACCTGGCAGGGCACGCCTTCGGCCCGAAGGACGTGATAGGCGGCCAGGTCGCAGGCGAATACGGCCGGCTGCACGATGTCCGTGTGGGTGAGCGCCTCGGGATCGCGGCATTTCTCCACAACGTCCCATCCCAGGATGTCGGACGCGCGCTTGAGGATGTCGTTCCCCGCCGGATGGCCGGACCACGGGTCCGCCATTCCCGGGTATTGAGAACCCTGGCCAGGGAACAGGATGGCGACGCCCGTCACTTCGTTCTTCCTTCCCGCCTGCCTGCGAAAATGCGTGCCTGAATGGGCTTAGGATAGTCCAAACGGTGGGTTGCCATTCGGCATGAGCCTCCTGTACAAAGGGGCAATGCGCAAGGGCTGGCTCCAGGGCGTACCATCCAAGAACCCCCCGAAGCCCGAGGGGATCACCGGTTTCCTCGGCCGGGACATGGCCGTCGACTTGGGTACGGCAAACACCCTCGTCTACGTGCGGGGCCGGGGCATCGTGCTGAATGAGCCGTCCGTGGTCGCGGTCAACACCTCGACCGGCGCGATCCTCGCCGTGGGAGCCGAAGCCAAACGGATGATCGGCCGCACCCCGTCGCACATCCGGGCCATCCGCCCGCTCAAGGACGGCGTCATCGCCGACTTCGACATCACGGAGAAGATGCTTCGATACTTCATCCAGAAGGTGCACCACCGGCGTTTCCTGGCGAAGCCGCGCGTGGTCGTCTGCGTGCCGAGCGGCATCACCGGCGTCGAGCAGCGTGCCGTCGAGGAGGCGACGATCTCCGCTGGCGCTCGCGCTGCGTTCATCATCGAGGAGCCCATGGCCGCGGCGATCGGTGCGGGGCTTCCCATCCACGAGCCTCGTGGCAACATGATCGTGGACATCGGCGGCGGGACGACGGAAGTGGCGGTCATCTCGCTGGGCGGCGTGGTCACCTCGACGTCCGTTCGCGTGGGAGGCGACGAGCTGGACGAGGCGATCATCCAGTTTGTCAAGAAGGAGTTCTCGGTCGCGCTCGGCGAGCGGACGGCGGAGGCCATCAAGCTCGCCGTCGGTTCGGCGTTTCCCACGGCCGAGGAGATGATCGCGGAGATCAAGGGACGCGACCTGGTGAGCGGGTTGCCCAAGACGATCCACGTGACCTCGGAGGAGGTCAGGCGGGCGCTCGAGGAACCGGTCAATGCCATCATCGACGCGGTCAAGAACACGCTCGATCGCTGTCCGCCCGAGCTGTCCGCCGACATCATGGACAAGGGAGTCGTCCTGACCGGTGGGGGAGCGCTGCTGAAAGGGTTGGACGAACGGCTGAAGCACGAGACGGGCATGCCCATCCATGTCGCCGACAACCCGCTCTCCTGTGTCGCCATCGGCTCGGGCAAGTGCCTGGAGGAGTTCGAGGTCCTGAAGCGGGTACTGGTCTCCTCCAACAGGAGGTAGCCGGAATGGCGCTGTACCGGCGCGTCCGGAGCACCCGACTGTTGGTGATCTCCCTGGTGATGGCAAGCCTGCTCGTGATCACGGTCGACTACCGGGGCGGAAGCTCCGGCCCGTTCGAGGCCGCCGGGCGGGGGGTGCAGGCTGTGGTGGGGACGCTGCAGGCGGGCGTGTCTAAGGTCTTGCAGCCGGTCGGCGCGTTCTTCAGCGGGCTCTTCCACATCGGCTCGTTGCAATCCGAGAATCACCGCCTGCAGCAGGAGATCCGCACGCTCCGCGAGCAGGCGTCGCAAAACACCTCGATCCAGCGGACGAACCAGGAGTTGCTCGATCTCTATCACCTGCAGCAGCGACTGGGGCTGCAGGGAACCGCGGCCATCGTCATCGGCCAGAGCGTGACCAACTTCCAGTGGTCGATCACCATCGACCACGGGTCCTCCAGCGGGTTCAAGGTCGACATGCCCGTGGTCACCGGCGACGGCCTGGTCGGCCACGTGATCAGCGTGACAGCGAACACGAGCGTCGTCTTGCTCGTCCTGGACCCCGATTCGGCGGTCGCGGGGCGGCTCTCCAGCTCGGGCGTCACCGGCCTGGTGCAGGGGGACCGAGGATCTTCAGATGGGGCTGGTCCGTCCCGACACCAAGGTCTTCCCCGGTGAACAGGTGGTCACGTCCGGATACCAGACGGCGGCGGGTGGCGGGCTCTACCCACCGGAGATTCCCATAGGATCGGTTTCGCACGTCTACTTGCAGAACGGCGGCCTCAACAAGCTGATCGCCATCCGACCCGCGGTGGACTTCGCCGCGCTGGAGACCGTCCTGGTCGTGACCGGCTACCTTCAGCCTTCGACCACGACACCGGGGACCAAAGGGAACGGAGCGTCGCCCAGCCCGAAGCGTTCCCCCTAGTGGAGTTCGCCAGATAGACTGGCCCGCGTGCGACGGGTGCTTTCCTGGACCGCGGTCGTCATCACCGCCCTGGTCCTGCAATCGACCTTGTTCTCCCAGATCACACTGGCCGGAGTGAAGCCCGAGTTGGTGTACCTCGTGACGATCGTGCTGGCGCTCCTGGAAGGACCCTCCGCCGGAGCGGTAGCGGGATTCGCCGGCGGCATGACTCAGGATTTCCTTTTGAACCAGCCCAAGGGCATCACCGCGCTCACGCTCACCCTGGTGGGGTACGCGGTCGGGATGCTGCGTCAATACATCGTCACGCCGAGCCCGCTCCTGCCCGTGGTCGTGGTGGCGGGGGCGACCATGATCGGGATCCTCTTCTATGGGATCGTGGCGTTCCTTCTGGGCGTCGACGTGGGAGGTATGTACTTGGTGAAGGCGGCCGTGCTGTCCGGCGTCTACGATGCCGTCCTGACGCCGATCTTCTACCCGATCGTGCGCCGGGTGGCCGAGTCGTCCCGAACGAAGAAGGTATTCCGATGGTGAACGAATGAGCGAGACGAGCACGCGGACCCGCCTCCGGGTGCTGGGCGTGCTGGTCGTGTTCATGTTCGGCGCGCTCACCACGCGCCTGTGGTTCCTCCAGGTCCTGGCCTCTCCCAAGTTCGCCAAGCTGGCGAATGACAACCAGGTGCGGCTGGTGCCGATCGAGCCGGTCCGCGGGCGGATCCTCGACCGCCGGGGCAACGTGCTGGTGGGCAACCGAGCGACGACCGTCGTGCTGGTGGATCGGCGGGAGCTGGGGACGAAAGAGGAGGACGTCCTGTTCCGCCTGGCCCGCCTGCTCCATATGCAGGTGAGCGACATCACTGCCAGGTTGAACAGCCTCAAGTACCTCCCCTATCAGCCGGTGCCGATCGCCGCGGACGTCCCGAAGGAAACGATCTTCTACCTCCTCGAACACCGCGACGATTTCCCGGGGGTGAGCTACGAGGTCGATCCGATCCGTGAGTATCCGGACGGCTCTCTTGCCGCTCAGGTGCTTGGCTACGTGCTCCCCATCTCCTCGACTCAACTCGGCCAGAAGGAGTTCGCGAACTACCGACCGGGCGAGCTGGTCGGGTACTCGGGCATCGAATCGCAATACGAGCAGTTCCTGCATGGCTCGAACGGTTTTCGCGAGATCCAGGTCAACGCCCAGGGGCAGGTCCTGAACGGCGACCTGGGGATCCAGGCCGCGGAAGCCGGTGACAACATCGTGCTCTCGCTCGACCAGCGGATCCAGGAACTTGCCCAGGGCAGCCTGGATCTGGGGATCAGGCTGGCTCGTCACACGCCGGACCGGGTCTCCGGGCGGAACCTCCGGGCGACGGGCGGGGCGGCCATCGTCATGGACCCCAACACGGGCCAGATACTGGCGATGGCTTCCTACCCGACCTTTGATCCCTCGGTGTTCCTGGACGGCCTGTCCCAGCAGGAGTTCACCCGGCTCAACCGACCGAGCAGCAACTTCCCATTTCTGAATCGGGCCATCCAGGGCTTGTATCCGGCGGGGTCCACGTTCAAGCCGTTCGTGGCGACTGGAGCCTTGGCGGAGGGCTTCGCCAAGACGAACGGCCGGTACGACTGTCCCGCGCAGTACTTCGCCCCGAACGACACCAGCCACCACGCGTTCAACAATTGGTCGGCGCTGTCCCTGGGGGCGATCACGCTCTCCAACGCGCTGGCCATCTCCTGCGACACGGTCTTCTACCAGTTCGGGTACGACTACTGGGTCCGGTACAACCGGTCCAACGGGAAGAACGAGGCCTTCCAGCGTGACCTGGGCCAGATGGGCTTCGGCCGGAAGACCGGCATCGACCTTCCCGGCGAGCAGTCAGGTCAGATCCCGGACTACCAGTACGAGTGGCAGCTCTTCCAGAAGAACCCGCGCCTGTTCAACAATCGGTTCCGAGGGTGGCTTCCCGGCGACAGCATCAACCTGTCGATCGGCCAGGGGTTCATCACGGTCACGCCGATGCAGCTGGCGACGGCATACTCGGCCATCGCGAACGGGGGAACAGTATACGCCCCGCACGTCGCCTTGAAGGTGGTGTCTCCCGACGGTGAACTCATCAAGACGATCGCTCCTCAGGCCGTCGGCACGCTGCCGATCCCCAGGGCCCAGGTGCAGTTCATCCGGAACGCGCTCACCGGAGTCACCACATACGGGACCGCGCACACAGCCTTCGCCGGATTCCCCCTCGGGCGGATCCCCGTCGCAGGCAAGACGGGGACCGCCGACATCATCCCCAAGCAGCCGACGTCGTGGTTCGCGGCGATGGCGCCGGCCAACAACCCGAAGTACGTGGTCATTGCCATGGTGGAGCAGGGCGGCCATGGGGCGACGACGGCCGCTCCCATCGTACGCCGGATCCTCGAGGGCCTCTTCGGGCTCCAGACGGGCGGGCTGATCGCCGGCCAGGTGGTGGACTGAGCATGGAATCGGCCTGATGGCTCAGCTGGACCTCGCGAGCGTCGGCCCGCGACGCCGGCTCGCGGCGGAGGACGCGCCGCTCCGGCACATGGATCTCACGCTTGCCCTGGGTGCGATTGCCCTGGCGATCTTCGGGTTGCTCATGGTGTATTCGGCAACCCATCGAAGCCTTTCCGACTTCGGACGTGATCCCGGATACGACATGAAGAAGCAGGCAGTGTTCATGGTCCTGGGGATTGTCGCCATGGTCACGGTGATGGTCGTCGACTACCGCATCGTGAAGGCCTATGCGCCGGCCCTGTATGTCCTGGCCCTCGTGTTGCTGGTCCTCGTGCGGACCCCGCTGGGGAGCTCCGCGCTCGGCGCGCAGCGGTGGTTCCAGGTGGCCGGATTCCAGTTCAGTCCGTCGATGTTCAGCCGGCTGGCCCTGATCGCGATGCTGGCCGCGTATCTCTCCCAGATCAAGGGAGAGGTCCGTCTCGATCACGTCGTGCGGGCGACGATCCTGGGCGTCGTCCCCATGTTCCTGGTGTTCGTCCAACCGGACATCGGGACGAGCATCATCCTGACGGCCATCCTGGTCGGACAGCTGGTCGTCTCCGGGACCAGAGCTCGATACTTGGCCGTGTTGGCGATGGCGGCACTGATCGCCATCTTCGGCGCCTTCCACCTGCACATCATCAAGGACTACCAGGTCCAGCGGATCACGGGATTCTTTCAGTCGGACAAGAACCTCCAGACCGCCAACTACAACAAGCAGCAGGCTGAGATCGCCATCGGCGCGGGAGGGCTCACCGGTAAGGGCTACCTCCATGGCACGCAGACGAACCTCGACTTCGTGCCCGAGCAGCACACCGACTTCATCTTCACCGCCGTCGGCGAGGAGCTGGGCTTCGTCGGAGCCATCATCCTGCTGATGCTGTTTGGGTTGGTTCTCTGGCGGATCCTCCGGACCGCCCTGCTCTCGAAGGAGCCGTTCGGCACGTTCCTGGCCGTCGGCGTGGGGACGATGATCGCCATCCAGGTCTTCGTGAACATCGGGATGAATGTCGGGATCATGCCGATCACCGGCATCCCCCTCCCGTTCCTCTCGTACGGCGGTAGCGCCCTCATCGCCGACTTCATCGGGATCGGCCTAGTGCTCAACGTGAACATGCGCAGATTCCTCTAGAAGACTGCCCGGTTCCGCCCTTCCCCTTGCTATGCTGGTGGTGAACGTCCCGACCGATTCCAGCCGCTTTCGAGCGCGGGCCTGCCTTGTGAAGAGCCACTGCGCCGGGTGGGATCAGGGAGGGACCAGGTAGCCATGTGGTCACGGCAGGCGCCCGCCGTTCGACAGAACGGGCCCGGCGCGCCGCGAACGCGACTACGAGGCAGGAGAGGTGTTCCCGTGCGAGACGACGCGGGTTTTGATGATCGGTCGGCCGCGCCCCGAGTCAAGATCTAGTCCACACGGAAACGCGCCGCGAGCGATCGCGGCGGTTGGCGCGGCTCCTCTTCTCCCTCAACGGCAGGCCTTGGAGCCTGCACGCGTTCGATGGCCGTCGCCCGTGGGGGAAGGAACGAGTGGTGAGAAGCGAAGAGAAGACGGAGACAAAAGAGACGACTGAGGTGGGATCAGCCGCCGCACCGACGCCTCGGAGGCGTCGGCGAAGAGGTGGCCGCGGACGAGGGAGCGCACGGCCCGCTGCATCGGGGCCGGCGGAGGAGCAACCTGCCCAGCCAAAGCTAGAGGACGTCACTTCGAAGTCGCCCTCGGGCGGGTCCAGTACCAGCGCGGCCCGTCGCCGCAGACGCAGGAGCGGCGGAGCCGCGGCGGCGAAGTCAGGACATGAAGGTGCGGGGGCGAGCGGCGACGGATCTGCCGCTGCCCCGACCCCGAGGAAGAAGCCATCGATGGCGAAGGCGCCGGCGAAAGCTCATGCGAAGGAGCCGCCGGAACAATCCGCGACCGCGGAGCCCGAGGCGGGCACGGCCGCCCCTGCGCGGCGACGGCGACGGCGTGGAGGCCGGGGCCGGTCCCCAGGGCGAGGGCCGCAAGCGGTCGCCGAGTCGCTCACCGAGGCCGAAGCGATCGAACCGGCGCCGAGGTCCGCGGTCGGCTCGCCCGAGGAGCCGGCTGAGGCTACAGCGGCGCGAGGCCGCGCGCGGCGCAGTCGCACGCCCGGCCGGCGACGACGTGATCAGATCCCACGGCCGGCACGGGTGGCCGACAAGACCATGCTGATCACTGAGCTGGGCGAGCGCGACCAGATCGCCGTGATGGACGGCAATGAGCTCGTCGAGCACTACATCACCCGCAAGGGCGCCCACTCAATGGTCGGGAACATCTACCTGGGCAGAGTCCAGAACGTCCTGCCCGGGATGGAGGCCGCGTTCGTCGACGTCGGCCGAGGCCGGAACGCCGTCCTATACGCGGGCGAGGTCTCCTACGACGAGGAGATCGAAGGCCAGGCTGCGCGGATCGAGAAGGTCCTGCGGGCCGGGCAGAACGTGATGGTGCAGGTGACGAAGGACCCGATCGGTGGTAAGGGCGCCCGCCTGACCCAGGAGATCAGCCTGCCCGGGCGGTACCTCGTGTTCGTTCCGGACTCCGACATCTTCGGCATCAGCCGGCGCCTGCCGGACAAGGAACGCGCGCGGCTGAAGGATATCTTCAAGAAGGTGCGACCGAACGGCCATGGGGTCATCGTCCGAACTGCGGCCGAGGATGCGCAGGCCGAGGACCTCGAGGCCGACCTCGAGCGCCTCCAGATCGAATGGACGAGCATCGCCAAGAGCGCGAAGAAAGGAAAGGCACCCCGCGTCTTGTACGAGGAGCCGGAGCTCACCGTGCGGGTGGTCCGGGACCTGTTCACTGGGGGCGAGTTCAAGGAGATGATTACCGACTCCCGGGAGGTGTATGAGCAGGTGGTGGCCTATCTCCGCTCGGTGGCCCCGGACCTGGTCACCAAGGTCCAGTTGCATCAGGGCAGGCTGCCGGTCCTGGAGGCCTACCACGCGGTCGAGCAGATCCAGAAGGCGCTCGACCGGAAGGTGTGGCTCGCTTCCGGCGGCTACCTGGTCATCGACCGGACCGAAGCCTTGACGGTGATCGACGTCAACACGGGCAAGCACGTCGGGAAGGCCAACCTCGAGGAGACCGTGACGAAGACGAACCTGGAGGCCGCGGAGGAAGTCGCCCGTCAGCTTCGGCTTCGGGACATCGGCGGGATCATCATCATCGACTTCATCGACATGCTCCTGGAGCGCAATCGGGACAAGGTCACGACCACCATCAAGACGGCCATGGCCCAGGACAAGACGCGGTCCCAGGTCTTCGAGATCGGTCCCCTCGGCTTGCTGGAGGTGACCCGCAAGCGAGTTTCGGCGGGACTCCTCGAGTCGTTCTCCGAGACGTGTCCGACCTGCGAGGGAAGAGGGATCCTGCTCACCTACAAACCCTGAGATCGGAGGAGTCCCATGTATGCGGTGATCAAGGCGGGCGGGAAGCAACAGAGGGTCAAACCGGGCGACGTGATCGAGGTCGAGCTCGTCCACGGCGGCCACGACGATGCCATCACGTTCACCCCCGCCCTGGTGGTCGACGACGAGGGCAAAGCGCACGTTGGAAAGGACCTGGGCAAAGCCGTGGTGAAGGCCCGGCTGGTCGGCGAGGCCAAGGGCGAGAAGGTCAAGATCTTCAAGTACCGGCCGAAGACGGGCTACGCTCGGCGACAGGGGCATCGACAGATGTACACGCTGGTGGAGATCCAAGACATCTCGCTCGGCAGGAGGAGTGCGCCGAAGAAAGCCGACAAAGCCGAGGCCGAAACGAAGGCCGAAGAGGCCTGAGAACCGTCTGCTAGGCTGGGGACCTCATGGCACACAAGAAGGGCGGCGGCTCATCCCGAAACGGCCGTGACTCCAAGTCCAAACGGCTCGGGGTGAAGAGCTTCGCCGGGCAGGAGGTGCCGGCTGGCTCCATCCTGGTTCGCCAGCGCGGGACCCGAATCCATCCCGGCGACGGCGTGGGCAAGGGAAGCGACGACACGCTGTTCGCCCTCACCCCCGGCCAGGTCCGCTTCCACAGCTCCGGAGGCAGGCGCATCGTCTCGATCGAGAAGGCGAGCGACTAGGCCTTCATGGCCTGCTCGAGCTCCCGCACCAGCGCCTCGATCTCATCCCTCCGCTCGGCGTTCCCTCGGTAGAGGGCCGCCACGGCCTTGCGTCGAGCTCGGCCCCTCGTCGCGAACCGCGCACCTTCGGGAGGCTCGAGGCTGGGCGGCTTCATGAAGTAGAAGGCGACCACCGAGAGGCCGTCCGGGATCTGGAGGCGAAGCTCCATCACGGGGCTGCCCCGGAACGGTTTGACCTTCCGGATCTGTTCGAATGGGAAGATCTCCACCGCACTGCGTCCACCAGCGGGCCGGAAGACGACCGACCGGCTCTCGACGGAGATGTCGCCCTTGATCCCATTCCGCCCGGTCAGGGCGTGAACCATCCAAACGGTCGGCATCGCTGGGCATGAGCGTAGCGTGGGACGGCCATAATCGAGCCATGTTCGTGGACGAGGCAAGGCTGGTCGCGCGGGCGGGGGATGGCGGGCCCGGCGCGGCCTCGATGCGCCGGGAGCCGTATCGGCCGAAGGGAGGGCCAGACGGCGGGGACGGTGGGCGGGGAGGGAACGTCGTGCTGCGGGTCGATCGCGCGGTGGTCGACCTCGGTCGGATCGCAGACCGTCCCCACCGACGGGCGGGCAACGGGACGGCCGGTTCGGGAAACAACCGCCACGGGCGAGACGGCCGGGACCTGATCATTGCCGTCCCCGACGGAACCGTGGCCCGCGACGAGAGGGGGCTGCTGGCCGACCTGGTCGGCCCCGACGCCCGGGTGGTGGTGGCCAGGGGAGGGCGGGGCGGTCGGGGCAACGCATCGATCGCGTCTTCGCGTAACAGGATCCCGACCACGGCCGAGCGAGGAGAGCCCGGCGAAGAACGAACGCTCGAACTGGAGCTTCGGCTCGTCGCCGACGTGGCACTGGTGGGGGCGCCCAATGCCGGGAAGTCCACGTTGCTCTCGGCGCTGACCGCAGCCCGCCCCAAGATCGCCGCGTACCCCTTCACCACGCTCGCCCCGAACCTCGGGGTGGCCGGAGGAGATGAGCGGTTCGTCGTGGCCGACGTCCCGGGGCTGGTCGAAGGGGCTCACCGGGGAAAGGGCCTCGGGCTTGGCTTTCTCCGCCATATCTCCAGATGCCGGGTCCTGGTCTACGTGGTGGACCTGACCGGGGACCCTGCCCGCGACCTGGCCATGGTGCGACAGGAGGTGACCGCGTTCGATCCGCAACTGTTGGCTCGCCGCTCGATCGCGGTGGGGACGAAGGCGGACCTCATCTCGGCGCCGGTCGTCGAGCGGTCTGATGGAGTGGACCTGGCGGTCTCGGGGCTTCGGGGCGACGGGGTCTCGGAGCTCGGGGCGAGGCTCGACGAGCTCGTTCGCGTGGCCCGCTCCGAAGAACCGCCGACCTCCGCCTTCGTCGTTCTGCGCCCCGGCCGGGATCCCTTCGTGGTCAGGAAAGAGGGAGCGCGCTACCGGGTGAGCGGGCCTCGCGTGGAGCGGTGGGTCGCCGAGACGGACCTCGAGGACCCGCGCCAGGTGACCACGCTCCAGCGCCGGCTGGTCCGCGCGGGGGTGGAGCGGCGGCTGGCTGAGGCGGGCGCCCATCGCGGAGACGAGGTGGTGATCGGCGGGAGCGCCTTCGAGTTCATCCCCGAGGAGGATTCCCCGGAGCCGACCTCGCTCGACCATACTGATGCCGGTGCAGACCAAGGCTGAGCTGCGTGCTGTCGAGGACGCGGGATGGGCCGAGCTGCTGAGCGTGATCGAGTCGCTCTCCCCTGAGCTGCTCCAGGAGCCCGGATACTTTCCCGAAGGCTGGTCGGTGAAGGACATGATCGGGCACATCGGCTGCTGGCAGGCCGAGGCCCAGTGCGTCCTCGAGCAGTTGCGGATGGGCACCTACGTGAATCGTCCCGTCGACGTGGACGACCTGAACCAGCGGTTCCTGGAGGCGAACCGTGAGCTCCCCCTCGCGATCGTCCGGGCGGAAGCATGGTCGGCCCGAACGCGGATGCTCATCGAGATGAACCTCCAGGCCGAGGTGACGACCACTGCCCGGGAGTGGTTCGTGGAATCCGGCGCCGAGCACTATGCAGAGCATCTGCCCCGGCTGCGGGAGTGGGCCGCCCAGCTCCGAGCCCGTTAGGCGCGGCCTCGAAATCCACCGGCCCTCGCGGGGCCCCCCGTACAATCCGACCGTGGGGACACCCAGACGCCTGGGGGTCATGGGCGGCACGTTCGACCCCATCCATCACGGCCATCTCGTTACCGCGGAGGCCGCCTTGTGGCGTTTCTCGCTGCACGAGGTGGTCTTCGTCCCGACCGGCCGGCCCTGGATGAAGGCCGGCCAGGCGGTGACCGATCCCGAGGACCGGTATCTGATGACCGTGATCGCCACGGCAAGCAACCCCAGGTTCTCGGTCTCCAGGATCGAGGTCGACCGGGAGGGCCCGACCTACACGGTCGAGACGCTTCAGGAACTGCGCCGACAGGCCGAAGGTGACATCGACTTGTTCTTCATCACCGGTGCGGACGCCATGCTCGAGATCCTGCAGTGGAAGGATCCTGAGGAGGTCCTTGCCCAGGCACACTTCATCGCGGCCACGCGGCCCGGGTATGACATCGCCCGGTTCGATGGCCATCTCCTCCACGGATATCCGGCGGCGGGTCGAGGCCGGCGAGCCCATCCGCTACCTGGTGCCCGAGGGGGTCCAGACCTACATCGAGAAGGCCGGCCTGTACAGAGGTGGGGCATGAGCATTCGCGCGCCAGAGGACTTCGACTGGAGAGCCGCCGAGGAGGCGCTCGAAAACCCGAGCGAGCGAAAGGAGAGCAGTGCGCGACGGTTCACACCGCGGGTGGTCGGGGCGCTCGTCGGCGTCATCCTGTCGCTGGTGCTGGTCTCGATGCTGACCGGCCCGGTTCGAAGGTTGCTGGCCGGTGGAGCGGCCGGGGGCGGCCGTCCGGCACCGACGACGCTGGCCTGGGCGATCCAAACGCAGTCTGGGTCGCTGATGGTCATTGTGTCGGAACCGGCCGGCCGTCCACCGATCCTCGTCGTCGTCCCGTCGGACACGATCGTCGATCTGCCGGGTGGGGGAGCGGGGACCATCGGCGAGGCGGCGACCTCGCCGGGGATGACGGTCGCTGCGGCGCAGGCCACCCTCAACGTGCGCGTTCCTCATTACCTCCTGATCAACGAACCAGACCTCGAGGCGCTGGTCGACCGGCTGGGAGGGGTGCGAGTCGAAACGGAGGGGGCCTTCGTGTCCAGAGGGCAGTCGTTGGGCCCGGGGCAAGTGAAGCTACTCGGAGCTGATGTGGGCGCCTATCTGGATTCGGCGACGGCGCCAGCGGACCTCACCAGCCGGTGGGAGGACGTGCTGACCGGTGTGATGTCGGGTCCGACCAACCCGGGCCTGTGGACGTTCCCGCTGGGCCAGAGCGACAACGTGGGCCTGGCGAGCCGGGTCCTGGCCGCCGCACACGGCACGCCGATCTCGGAATTGCCGACGGCGGCCTCCGACGGCGTGCTCGAGCCGGACGTGAGGGCCATCGCCTCGTTGACCGGCAGGGCCTTTGCTCCGAGCGCGCCGCTCATCCGAGTTGTCGTCCTGGCCGAGAACGGGCGGCGGAACATGGGGGCGGTCATCGGGGCCCTGCTGGCGCCCTATGGCTTCCGCGTGGTGGCGGCCCAGGACGACGCCTACCACGACGAGCCGCTCAGCCAGATCGTCGCGGCGGACCCGTCGTTCCTTCCTCAGGCGAGGCAAGTGGTCTCATTGCTGAAAGCCGGTAATGTGTACATCGGCGCCCAGCCCACAGGCGTCGCAGACGTCACCATCGTGGTGGGGAAGGATTTCACAGCCGGTTGATCGAACCAGGAGCGGAACCATCCGGGGCCAGGTGACGGATTCCCGGGACCTCGCCATCCTGGCCGCCCGGGTCGCCGCCTCCAAACAAGGCGAGGCCGTCGTGGTTCTCGACGTCCGAGAGCTGATCACGATCACCGACTACTTCACGATCGCCTCGGGGAACTCCGACCGCCAGGTCAAGACGATCGCCGACGAGGTGATCATGGAGCTGAAGAACCAAGGCGTACGCCCGGTGCGCCGCGAGGGTGATGTCGGGGCGACGTGGGTGCTGCTGGACTTCGTGGACTTCGTGGTGCACGTGTTCAACGACGAAGAGCGGGCGTTCTATCGATTGGAGAACCTGTGGGTGGACGCTCCCGTCGTGCAATGGGAGGACGCGGCGCAAGCGGCGAGCCGTTCGAGCTGAGCGGTCGGAGGCCGCTGGTAGAATCGCGCGACTTGGGCCTGTAGCTCAGATGGTAGAGCGCTTGCTCGGCAGGCAAGAGGTCAGGGGTTCGATTCCCCTCAGGTCCACCAACAAACACCCTGCTCACGCCACTCAAGTCCCTCCTTGTCCGTGCCGATACAGGAACGGAGTAACGGTTCTGGGTAACTTCCAGGGCCGGGGAGGAGGAGCGGTGGCAGGGAAGACCTGGGAGCGGACGCGGTTCCCCGGCATCTACCGGAACGAAGGACCGAAGGGTGTCCGGTACAAGGTCGTCTTCTTAGACTCAGAGCGCCAGCAGCGCACCAAGAACTTCCGCTCGCTGAAGGGAGCTCAGGCCTTCCAGGGCGACATCCGGCTGAAGAAGTCCAAGAGCGTACGGATCGATCTGACGCCCGGGCGGGTGACCGTGAGGGAGTTCTGGAGCCACTTCATGAAGACTGCGGCCATCCGGCCGAGTACGCGGGCGTTGTACGAGACGCACGGGCGGTTGTATATCCTGCCAGCGCTCGGCAAGAAGCAGGTGCAGTCGGTCACGAAGGCCGACATCAAGGTGCTGCTGGCTGACCTCCGCGGGGCGGGCAAGAGCGCGGCAACTCTCCAGGCGGTCAGGCGGCTTCTCCACCGGCTGTTCGCCGTAGCCGTCGATGAGGACCGCATCGGGAAGAACCCAGTCTCCGGCGTCGAGGTTGAGAGGGTGGAGCCTCGGGAGCCCCGTTTCCTGACTCAAGACGAGGTCATGCGCATCGCAGCGGAGGTTCCGGAGCATTACCGGGCGCTCGTCCCGTTCCTCGCCTGGACCGGCCTACGTATCGGTGAGGCGTCGGCGTTGCGCGTCAAGAACCTTGACCTGGCAGCGCGGACGGTACGCGTGGTCGAGAACTCGCCGGAGGTCGGTGGCCGGAAGTACTTTGGGCCGACGAAGACCAGCAAGGCTCGGACGGTGCGGTTCGGGGCTCGGCTGGCCGCGATCCTCAAGGCGCACCTGGCCGCGTACGCCACGCGCCTGGACCCCGAGTCGTTCGTATTCACTGGCCCTGAAGGCGGGCAGGTCAGACAGAACAACTTCCGCAAGCGAATCTTCCAACCCGCGGCCAAGCGAGCGGGGATCGTGCCGGTGCCAACGGTGCATGACCTCCGACACACGGCTGCCTCGCTGATGGCGCGCGCGGGTTGGTCGATGCGCGATGCGCAGGAGCAGCTGGGACACTCCCACACAACGATGACCGACCGCTACACGCATCTATTTCCCGAAGACCGAGAGCAGAAAGTCGCTGCTCTGGATGCGCTGTTGACGGAGACTGGGTGACCGCCCGGAGTCTGACTCGGTGTGCGAGTCGTTCGTGAGTGGGGTGTGCAAACGGTCGGACGATCAGTGGCACTGACTACCACCTGGGGCCGTGGCGATGGCCAGCTCCTTCGGCAGAAGTGTCCTGCACGGCGATTCGCATGTGCACAAGCCCGGGGTCCCCGCCCCAAACCTCGGCGACGAGCTTGTCTTTGCTGAACAGCTCTCGCTGAGCACGTTCCCGAAGGTCGGCCAGGGCCTCCGGGGAGGGCGGCCAGTTCCAGGAGCTGCTGAGCGTCACCTCAGCCAAGTACCAATCCGTCTCGGCCATCATGGGGCTCCTCAATTTCGCAGGGTCGTGGCCAAATCGTCTCAGGCACATGGTCCCGCGATCATGCCAAGTAGCCCATCTTGGGCGCAGGGCATGGAATCTGGTTTCTGCACCCTTCCAGGCGAACGCGGGAAGAATTTTCGATACGCGAGGGTTGCGATTCGTGTCATCGGGTCGTAGGGAAACGCTACGGTACCGTTGCGAAACACATCGCGTTGAAGGAGGACCGGTATGGAGGGAGCAGAAGGCTATGACCGCAGGTGGTGGATCCTCGGGGTCCTCTGCCTGAGCCTGCTGGTCATCGGTCTCGACAACACGATCCTTAACGTGGCGCTGCCCACGCTCGTGCGGAAGCTGCACGCGTCCGAGAGCCAGCTGCAGTGGATGGTCGATTCGTACACCCTGGTCTTCGCCGGATTGCTGCTCACCATGGGCAGCCTGGGCGACCGATTCGGGCGGCGGTTCTCCCTCGCCGCGGGCCTGGCGATCTTCGGGGCCGGCTCCGCCCTCTCGGCCTTCTCGGGCTCGGCGAGCATGCTCATCGGGACCAGGGCGCTCATGGGCATCGGCGGCGCGCTCATCATGCCCTCCACCCTGTCGATCCTGACGAACGTCTTCCCACCGAACGAGCGCGGTCGCGCCATCGGGATCTGGGCCGGCGTGTCCGGCATGGGCATCGCCATCGGCCCGGTCGTCGGCGGCTGGCTGCTGCAGCACTTCTGGTGGGGCTCGATCTTCCTGGTGAACGTCCCCGTCGTGGCGTTCGCCCTCGTCGTGGGACGCCTGATCGTCCCCAACAGCAAGGACCCCGACGCGCCGCACCTCGACCCCATCGGAGCTGGGCTGTCCATCGTGGGGCTCGTCTCGCTCGTCTACGCCATCATCGAGGCGCCGGCGAAGGGATGGGGCTCGGGCGAGATCCTGGGAGCGTTCGGGATCGCCGTGATGATCCTCACGACGTTCGTGGCCTGGGAGCTGCGCACGGACCACCCCATGCTGAACGTCCACTTCTTCTCCAACCCGAGGTTCACGGCGGCGAACATCTCGATCACCCTGGTGTTCTTCGCCCTGTTCGGCTCGCTGTTCTTCCTTACCCAGTACCTGCAGTTCGTCCTGGGCTACACGGCCCTGCAGGCGGGCCTGCGGGTCGCGCCCATGGCGCTCATGCTCATGCTGACGGCTCCGATCGCCGGCCGCCTCGTGGAGCGGCTCGGGAACAAGGCCATGGTCGCCGTCGGCATGGGCCTGGTCGGGCTGGGGCTCTACTACCTGTCCACGATCAGCGTGGCGTCGGGCTACGTGCACGTCCTCCTTGGGCTGATCATCCTGGCCGTGGGGATGGGCACGGCCATGACCCCCGCCACGGAGTCGATCATGGGCTCGCTTCCACTGGGCAAGGCGGGGGTGGGGTCGGCGATGAACGACACCACCCGGCAGATCGGCGGCGCGCTGGGCGTGGCCATCCTGGGGAGCATCATGTCCTCGAGCTACACGTCCTCCATCGCCTCATCGCTCCGGGGGCTGCCGTCGACGGTGGCCGGCGCGGCGAAGAGCTCGGTGGGAGCCGCCCTGTCGATTGGTGTGAGGATCGGCGGGCCGGCCGGGCGGTCGCTGGCGAACAGCGCGCGCGTCTCGTTCATCCACGCCATGAGCCGTGGGATGCTCGTCGGGGCGACCGTCGCCGTCGTCGGGGCGCTCGTCTCGCTGGTGTGGCTGCCGAATCGTGCGGCCTCCGCCGAACGGGAGCTCGGCGAAGACCTCGAGCTGGGGCGCCTGGCCCAGGAGATCGGCCAGGTCGAGACGGTGGAGGCCTGACATGGGTGGCGTCGCCGGCGAGCTCACGCCCGGTCCCGGCGGCGTTCGGACCGAGGAGCCGCCGACAGAAGGAGATCCGTCCGAACCCGAGGCTCCACGGGCTCCGGGCCGTCCGCGCAGCCACGAGGCGGACCGGGCCATCCTGGATGCGACGCTCGACCTCCTCATCGAGGAGGGGTACAGCGGGGTGACGATCGAAGGGGTCGCCGCCCGGGCGGGAGTGGCCAAGACCACCATCTACCGGCGGTGGCCGTCCAAGGCGGAGATGGTGGTCGAGGCGATTGGAGCGACCGCCGAGAAGCTCCCCATCCCCAAGGTGGGCAGCACGAGGGCGGGCCTGGCGAAGACGCTCGCCCACACGATCTCCCGCATGTCCGCTGATCCTTCCGCCGGCCGCGTCCTCATGGGGCTCGCCGCGGAGACGTGCCGGAACGAGGAGCTGGCGGACGCCGTCCGGCGCGGGATTGTCGAGAAGCGGCGCCGGGCTCTGTTCGCCCTGTTGGAGCGCGGGATCGCCCAGGGGGAGATCCGCCCAGACATCGAGCTGGACCTTGTCGCGGACATGCTGGGAGGACCGGTGCTGTTCCGGCTGCTCCTCGGCGGCGACATGGATCCGAGGATCGCGTCCCGGGCCGTGGACATGCTCATCGAGGGGATCGGCGCCGGGCCTCGACGATCCTGACGCGGCTACGAGGCGACGCACAGCAGGAACTCCGCGCTCCTCGCGCTCGGAGAACCCGATGTGTACACCATCTCCGTCAGTTCCAGACCTAAGGCTGGCCGAGGGCGGGGGTCTCGAAAACCGCTAGGGCCTCTACCCAATCCCTTCTCCCTTTTGATCCTGACTTGCGCAATGGCGCTCGCCGAGCAATGGTGCAGGGCTGTCCGGGGAGGGAGGCCAGCTATGCGAGCTCGATCGGAGGTGGTGCTTCACGAGATGCGTCTAACGGTTCCTGAAGGTCTTAAGGAATCCGCGAGGCCTTGGGCTCCTGTCGCTCTAGAGCAGCCATGCCTCGGCCCTCGCCCATGCGGAACGGGTGGAAGCCGTACCATTCGGGAAGCAGGTACGGGTCGTGCTGCGAGTACTCCAAGCCGTACTGGACCGCGAGGGCGAAGTGGCCCTCCTGCCGCTTCTGCTTGGCGTAATAGGTGTGCCACGTGGCGAGGCCGACGGCCGCCGCGATCAGCAGGATGACGATGACGCCCCGGCGAGCTGACGAACGGCGTGCGGCAGGGGAAGGAGCGTTCAGGTCATGGAGATCGAGCGGGCTCGTGAGTTCCTGGGTGAGCACCACCGTTCGGTCCTTGCCACGTACCGGAGCGATGGTCGGCCGCAGCTCACTCCGGTGCTGGCCGGGATCGACGAGGAGGGACGCGTAGTCATCAGCGCAACCGAGACGCGGGCGAAGGTACGCAACCTGCGGCTCGACCCGCGCGCATCACTGTGCACGATGACTGACTCGTTCTTCGGTGGATGGGTCCAGGTTGATGGGACGGCCGAGATCGCCTCGCTCCCCGAGGCGATGGAGCTCCTGGTCGACTACTACCGCCGCCTGGCCGGCGAGCACCCGAACTGGGACGAGTACCGCGAGCGGATGCAGGAAGAGCAGCGCTGCCTCATCCGCATCCAGATAGAGGGCGCCACCGGCTAGCTCTACCGCCCACAGGACATGGTTGACACGTAGGAGGCCCTGCCTTTCGGTTTGTGGTGTCCAAGCCACGGCCGAAAGGAGGGCCTCGTGCAGCATCAGGGCATTGCGCGTTTGAGCCTCCACTCGCGCCTTGCGATCGCCAGGCGGGTCATACGAAGAGCCCCCAGAGCATCACGCCGTGGCCAATTCGCAGCCGGACCGCCGTCCGGATCACACCCAGGTTCGGAGCCTCCAGGCCAGTCTTTAGGGCGCTGGGTAGTGTCCCAATTTCAGGCGGCTCCGGGTTGCCACCCTTGGTTCAGGAACTCCAGCACGGCCTCCCGCACCCAAGCGCCCACCGCGAGACCGGCCGCTGATCCCACTGCGGCGCCCATCTTCCCGCGCATCGAGCGCCGAACGAACTCCTCGGTCACGCCACCAGCAACGACCGCGCAGCCATCCGCCACGATTTCTCTCCAATTGGCCACGGTCAATCCCCCCGATGGTAGCGCACGATGGCTGCTCGCACGGCTGCGACGGGCGAATCGACCGGCCCCTGGTGCAAGACCACATGGAATCGCTGCCGCCCCCTAACGCCATCGACTTGTTCCGACCAAGCGTAGGCCCGAGTCGCCGTAGGGTGACCTTTCAGGTCGAACACGTGGACGATCCCGTCCCAGACCGTCTGACCTTCAAAGGTCTCATTGACGGGAACTGCCTCCACGAAGTGCGGCTCCCCACCATGCGTGGTTCGGATCGCCTCGCCCAGCACCCTGACGGCTGGCCTTCCCCACGCGAGGAAGCCTGCTCATCCTTGTCCTGCTCCTGGCTCGGAGAAGTAGTCGGGGGCGTTGATGCCGGGGGCTCTGCCACGAGGCCCGGCTTCATGGCTTGCAGGACGCCCAGCATAAGGGTCCAGTCCTGCTCGGTGAAGGGCATCGGGACTGCAGGGTCGCCGTTCTGCCGCCTCCGAGAGGGAGCCGAAAAGCTTCCTGTCGCCCGAGGGAGGGCGGAGTGAAGACCTGGCTTCCCGCTTGGTTCACATAGCCTCGCAGGGTCGACAACGCGAAGGAGTACCCTTTGACATCGGCGCGAAGGAGCGACATCTAGAACCAAAAGGTCGCTCATACTGCGGATAGCCTCGACGGCGCCGGCATCCGTCCTGTAGAAATGGATTCTTCGTTCGACCGATGGGCGCTCAGGCGCCCTCCGTCTAGCAGGCAAGCTCCTCGCCTCCTTCGGTCGAGGTCCTCCCTCGCCCGAGACAGTATGCGCCGACCCTCTGACGGCTTCGGTGGGTTGGCTCCCGATTGTGATGCCTCCGGTGAAGCGTCAAGTCCGCGGTGTCGGGAGCACCCGCTCACAAACACCCGCGGCGCTTCGCTGTCTACTTATCGAGGCTCATCCGAGTAGCCTCTCGACGTACGCGGCCGGGTCGTGGAGCTCGAGGATGGCTGGCGTGTCGCGGGGCGGGTGCTCCCGGGCGAGGCAGGCGTTGAGGGCGTCCGCGAGCGCATCCTCATCCGTTTCGTCCACCGTCACGAGCGAGTCCCCGAGCGCGTAGTCGAGCCCCTCCACCGCATGCTCAGGCACGACGCAGCGGATTCCTGCCGCGAGCGCCTCGAGCGTCGCGTACTCGAGGTGCCCCGGGCTGAAGCGCCGGGACGTGAGGTTGACGTGGACCCGGGGACGGATTCGCGCAAACACCTCCCATACGTTGGCGTAGCGCCCTTCGCACGTCACCTTTCCAACCGTCCAGGGTTCGTTCGCGCGAGGAGCTTCGTGGAGTGGAAGCGCACGCCGGCTCGTGAGCGGCACTCCTCGCTCGAGGTGGAGCCACAGAGCGCGGTCGTAGCTCATGTTGGAGTTTCCAGCGAGGACGACTCGACCGCGGAGGCGATCGGCGACGTGCGCGAGATGGACCTGGCCCTTAGCTGTCGTCAGCCGGCCCGTCATGAGGACGACGTCTGTCGAACCCTGGACTGGCCGAAGGGGCGCACTGAAGGGGATATAGGGAAGCTCTACGTCTACAGGAACAGGCGCGCTCTCCCGTCGCGTCGCCCAGAGGCGATTCGCCCGAGCGAGGAGCGCTTCCTGAAGATTTTGGAAGCGGGAGAGCGGAGCGTGCAACCCGTGGAAGCCGGTCACGAGCAGTTTCGACTCGCTGAGTAGCGACTCGATCACCTGCGCGTTGCGGGATGCAATCTTTGCCTCTGGAAACAGCACGATCTCCGCATCCTCGAGTGAGCAGAGTCGCCCATCGAGAGCCCGCTCTACCTCATCCACCCACGATTGGATTCCACAGAATGGGAGCTTCCGGTCGATGACGGCGATGCTCACCCCGCCAATCGCCACCAGCGGTCCCATTCCTCGGCGCGATGGGCTCCTCTGTCGTGAATCGTCGGCCAGGAAGAGTCTCATGTCGTCAGTATGTCTCGCAGCCGACTCCGTCGTGGTCGGCGTCCAAGCCCTGCGGGTCACCCAACCGCTGATAGAGGACGGGGAAGTTGGGCCGCGGGGTCATCGGCGGCTAGGGGGACGGCGAGCCCATCATGCATTGGCCGCAGAACACGGCGCCCTCGGCGACGACGAGGGTCCCACAGGTGAGCTCGCCGTCCACTCGTGCCTCTGGTCCAAGCTCGACCTTGTCCTCGGCCACGATGTTGCCCTTGACCGTCCCATGCACCGCTACGCTGCGGGCATGGACGTCACCCTCGACCAGGCTCTGGGAGGGAAGGGACACGTTCCCTGGAGCAGTGAGATTGCCCTTGAGTTGTCCACCGAGGCTGATGCTCCCCGCCCGGACGTCGGCCTCCACCACGGCCTCGGCGGAGAGGGACACCTCGCCCTCGACCGAGATATTCCCCATGAGCTGCCCGTCGATCCGGAGGGATCCGGCCGACAGCAAGGTGCCGTTGATGCGGGCACCTCGCACCGGCGAATAGGGGCTCCCTTTGAAGGGCGCCAGACTCCTTACAGAGCAACCCCTCAACGTTCAGGTCATCGACTCAAGGAGGGGATGGCCGAGTCCCGAACGCGTGGCCGCGGCACTTCCGACGGTTGCCGGCTCGGGGAGAAGCAGTCGCCCGCCGCTACGCGGGAATCACATCGCAGAACACGAAGCCGTCGCGGGTCACCACCTCGGCGGTGCGGCAGGAGATCGGCGCCCGGAACAGCGGCCCGGCGTAGACGAAGGTGTGGAACTCGCCGTTCTCCCCGCAGGGGTCCACCCCCTCCGGCAGGTCGGCCAGGAAGTCCTGGTCGAAGGCACGCCCGGCGAACGAGGGAGCCACGGCCCGGGGGTCCACACAGACCACGATGGCCCGGAAGCCGAAGGCGATCATCTCCCGCGCCAGCGCGGCGGTGTCTCGACTCCAGAGGGGGAAGACTCCCCGCCTGCCGACCAAGGCCAGCCGGTCCTCGCGGTAGGACCGGATATCCTCCAGGAACAGGTCGGCGAACGCCACGTGCTCGATGCCTTCGAACTCGGCCGCGGCGAACGTCGAGGCCATTCGGCTCTCATAGACCTCGTTCACGCACTGCGGCGGGATCCGCACCTTGATCACGGGGAGCCCGAGGGCCTCGGCCTGGCGGTCCAGCAGCTCCTCGCGCACACCCGACATACTCACCCGGTCGTAACCCTCGGTCAGGGTGGTGAGGAGCGCCCTGACCTCAAAGCTCGGGTCGCGAAGCAGCGTCCACAGTCCGAACGCAGAATCCTTCCCCGCGCTCCACGAGAACACGACGGGGGTCGGCACGGCGACCATTGTGCACGGCCCGCGGGCGTCTGCCCTCCCGGTCGGCTGGTCCCGGGCAATAGCCACTTCCTTGGTCCTTCTGGATAGGAAACTATGCCGGCGGAGAAGCCGCCTAGGGCCGGAGCCGGTGGAAGCGCGGGAAGACCCATCGGAATACGTTGAGGCCGGGTTGTCTGCACCAGCAGTCGGGCTCGCATGCGCACTCGTACACTCCGGCACGTTCGAGGCCGAGCGCCACGAGACCGGCCAAAACGTAGCCAAGGGCCATCAATTTGAGGGCTCGCTTCATGGAGACTCGGATACCTACGGGCTACAGCTGCAGCAATGCTTTTCGCAACAGCATTGAGGGCACGCCATCGAGACCACCTCCGCCTGTTTAGTCTAGTGGACTCGGGCAGTGGCGCCGTGCCTGGGGGGCCCCCCACTGTCGGGTCCGGAGTCTCAGTCCATCAACATGGGATTCGGCCGTTTAGCGAGCAAACGCTCAGCGTCGTCACGATGCACGACGCCGACGAGCCGTCCTTTCGCCGTCGTCGCCAGGATCGTGCCAACCCCCGCCTTGCGCATGCGCTCCACGAGGGGCCGCAGCTCTTCCCGCGGCCTGACCGTCGCCGGGCCGGGTCGCATGAACTGAAGGATCGGGGTCGAGTCGTCGTCTGGAAGCTCCCTGGCACGCACCCGACCAAGGACGATGCCCGCCTCGATGACGACGACACAGAGGGACTCCGGGCTCCCTTCCAGTGCTCGCCGGATATCTCTGGCCGTCTCGTCGAACCTGCAGGTCGGTACCTCGAGGCGGGCTACCTCACCCGCGGTCGCGTAGTGCGGCCCGCTGCCTCCCGAACCGGTCAGCCCCCCAGCCGAACGAACGGGAGGTGGTGCCATGATCAGCTTTGTTGCAGTCTGAGCCCCGCCTGAAGGGCACAAGAACCCGGATAGGCGGGAAAGGCCTAGTCAGAACTGCGACCGGAGGTTTCTGACCCCTTCAGGCAGCAGGCTGATGGAGGCTGCGGTGTTCGGCCCGGGATCACCAATCTGCGGCTCGAATTCTCGGATCCATGAGGATGGCATAGATGAAGGATGGTCCCCTCAGGTGCCGAAAGGGGGCCGTATTCTTTGCGGGCACAAGCTCACGGGCTTTAGAGAAGTGAGACTTGGGAATCTGTTGCTGAGTGCGGTCGGGGTGAACACACCCTCCTGCCACGGAATACGAGAAGGCACCTCCTCGCATCTGATAGAAGGTCTCGCCGGTGTGTCCGGTGCCGCAATCCTCGACTGCTCCCGAGGCGCCCGCGCGGTAAGCGGTACCTTCGTCCAGGATTCGTCCGGTTTGTATCTAGCCCTGGTCCTCCAGAAAGTCCCGGAGCTTCCGAGCCCTGGAAGGGTGGCGGAGCTTGGAGAGCGTCTTCGCCTCGATCTGGCGGATCCGCTCACGGGTGATGCCGAACTCCCGCCCCACCTCCTCCAGCGTCCGAGGCTGCCCGTCCGTCAGGCCGAACCGGAGCTCCAGGATCCTGCTCTCCCGGGTCGACAGCGTCCGGAGGACCGAGACGATCTCATCGTGCATCATCCCGACGGACGTGGCCTCGATCGGGGCGACGGCTCCATGGTCCTCGATGAACTCTCCCAGCGAGGCCTCTTCATCCCCGATTGGGGTCTCCAGGGACAGGGGGCCCCGGGACACGGACAGGACCTCTTCCACCTCTTTCGCCGAGAGGCCGGCGAGCCGGCCGATCTCTTCAGCCATGGGCTCCCTGCCGAGGGTCTGCACGAGCTCTCGCTCAGCCCAGCTCACCTTGTGTAGGTACTCGGTCATGTGCACCGGGATCCGGATGACCCGGGACTGGTCGGCGATACCCCGGCCGACGGCTTGGCGGATCCACCACGTGGCGTAGGTGGAGAACTTGTACCCCCGGGTGTAGTCAAACGTCTGCACCGCCCGGATCAGGCCCAGGTTTCCCTCCTGGGTCAGGTCGAGGAAGGCCATGCCCCGGGTGGGGTAGCGCTTGGCGATGGAGACCACCAGGCGGAGGTTGGCCTCGATCAGCTTGCGCTTGGCCGCGGACGCGTCGCGCTCGACCCGGCGGAGCAAGTCTGCCACCTCCGCCCGTTCCCTCAGCCGATAACTCGGCCCGACCGTCTCTTGGCCGATCCCCTCGGGGCGAAGGCGCATCTTCGGGTCGAGTTGGTGCTCCCGGATGCGGATCACCAAGTCCACGACCCCGCGGAACCGCTTCCGGTCCACCCTCCCCGAGACGCCAAGAGAGGCCAGGAGCTCGGCGGCAAGCTTTCCCGCCTCGATGCGCATGGCCAGGTCGACCTCCTGCGCAGCGCTCAGGAGCGGGACCCGGCTGATCTCCTTGAGGTACATACGGACCGGGTGGTAGGCGGGACTCTTGAGCAGCTCCTCCCGGCGGCGCCGGGGAGCCCCGGCGGTCTTGTCGCTGTCGTCCTCGTCCTCCCCCGAGACGTCGATGACCTCGATGCCTTCGTCCCGGAGGACCTGCTCGGCGTGTGCCAGGAACTCCTCGATCTGCTCGGGGGAAAGCTCCATCTGGGGCAGGCCGTCGAGCACATCCTTCGAGGTGACGAACCCTCGGTCGCGACCCCCGGCCGCGATGGCCTCCGTCGCTTCGTTCCTGGCTACGTTGAGGCCGGCGGCTTGCGGCGGCTCGGGAGGGACATCGGAGGCGAGCTCGGTGGGTGCGAAGCTCGCGGGTTTCCCCATGAATCTCACCAGTGTTGCAGATGACCGGGACATCGGCCGGGCCTCGGCTTCTAAGCGAAGTCGGTCTCAGGATTGAGGTAGCACGAACCCGCACGGCGAGCCCCATGCTCCTCAGACGTCCAGGTGCCCAGAGGAGCGGCTGAGCTTGGAGGCCCCCGCGGAGGAATGTGGAGACGCCTACACTGCTCCCCAGGATCAGGGACCGGGTCGAGGAAGGAAGAGTATGCCTGTCGGGGTCGTCAAGTGGTTCAGCGAGAACAAGGGCTACGGGTTCATAACCCCCGATGGGGAAGAGAAGGACCTCTTCGTCCACGCCACCGGCATCAAGGGAGAAGGGCGCCAGAACCTGCAAGAGGGCGAGCGCGTCGAGTTCGAGATCATCCAGGGGCCGAAGGGTCCCCAGGCCGGGAACGTCACGCCGATTCCCGGGGGCGGTCCCGAATAAGAGCCACAGACAGCGGCACCTATCACACGAGATAGCGCCCCCCCGTGACCGCTTCCGGGCTGAAGATCCACGGGACCTGCTCTCGGCCCCCGGACCACCACCGATCAACCGTAGGTAGCCGAAGTGAGCGCGCCCCTCTCCTGGAGGTCCATCGTTGAGCTCCCAGGAACCTCTTCGCCTCCAGGTCCACAGCGCAGATGCCCACTCGGGCGAGCGATCGGGATCTCAGATCGTCAGGACCTCTGCTCTTCCCTCGAGATAGACGGGTGGTCATCCCCGAGGCAGGTCCGCGGATCTAGCAGGTCACGTGCAAGATCGCGTTCGTGTCCTTCGGCTCGGCCTGCAGTGCTCGGATAGCCTCGGGGGTCGGGGCGGTCAGCAGGTCCACCCCTCGATGGGCGGCCTCTTGCTTGACCTCATCCATCACGGGAAGGGCACCGTCGGCCCCCGTCCCGACCACCAGGCGCC
>WNGN01002817.1_pt1 | contig 25866 bp, 29 predicted proteins | sample 5400561 | NCBI WGS metagenome assembly WNGN01 (sample SAMN13153379, study PRJNA577476) | soil metagenome | isolation source: 115 cm soil or saprolite under Garry oak tree replicate 2 | place: USA:California | collected 2016-06-15 | reverse complement strand
GCGCGCCAAAGAGGCTTGTTACGAGCGCATGAGGGATCCGCGCAGTTTCGCTCTCGTATGGGTGCAGGATCTCATGCGGGAACAAAGGGAAATTTTCGGCGCCGACCCTTGGCCTTACAATCTCGAGGATAATCGAAAAACTTTAGAAGCCGCCATTCGCTACGAATACGAACAGGGCATGATCAAAAAGAAACCTGAGCCGGAAGATTTGTTTTTTCCCCCCAGCCTGCAGCGGATTCAGCACTACGTGTGACGGACAGTGACTATTGTCCATGCATTCTCTTGTTCTTCGCCGGAACTGAGCTGTATATGATCGTTGCTGCGAGCGATCTTCAATATTGCCTTCACAATGGCTGTGAGATATTGAACGGACTCAGCTTTAACTTGAACAAAGGCGAATTCCTCGCGGTTTTGGGGGAAAACGGAGCAGGCAAGACGACACTGCTCGATCTCTTAATGGGTTTCCGTCGGCGCACCGGCGGCCAGCTTAGAGTCATGGAAATGGATCCTGGTCATGACGCCTAGGAAGCGCGTGCGCGTGTTGGTTACCTATCGGAAAAGGTCGATATTCCCGGGGACTGGGATGGGGCAGAATTTCTGGCCTTTCATCGTCGCTTTACAATAGCTACGATCTCGCGAGAGAAAAGCGGTTGGCGGAGCAATTCAAGATTAGCTGTGAGGAGCGCGTGGGCAATCTCTCCGCCGGAGAAATTCGCCGCCTTCAGATCATTGGGGCTCTTGCCGCAGACCCGGAACTTCTGATCGCTGACGAAATCACTGCGGTATTGGACATTCTAGGACGAAGAAAGTTTCTTCAAGCGCTCCAAGAACAACAGAAAGAGCGGGGAATGACCATTGTGCTCGCTACAAATATCCCTGAAGGGTTAGAGACGTACGCAGATAAGATCTTACTTCTTAATCGAGGCCGTCAACTCCTTTTCTCGGAAACAAGTAATTTTCTAGATGGCAATCGTGATCTCGCTGGCGCGGTGGCAGAGCGCCTCGAACGTTTATGATTCTGCATTTTCTCAGAAGGGACTTTCGAGACTGTCAGTTATACTGGGCCATTTTACTGTTCATCACTATCGCAGCGTTAGTTAGCGGAGCGATAGGTTTGCCGGTGCTCTTCTCGGCTTATTTTATGTTTCCAAGCATGGCCCAAAATTACATCCTTGGTTCTCCATGGCGAACTCAGCACCAGATGTCAAGACATTACTTGCTCGCGCTGCCGATCTCTCACAGGAGACTTTTTGTGATTCAACAGGTGCGGATGTTGGTTTTTTGGCTCCCGCTTTTGGTTTTGATGTCTTGTCTCCCGTTTACAATGCCGAAATCAGGACTGATCGGGTTCTTCTACTATTTTGGTCTGTTGGTTTCGGTCGCTCTCTTCATGCATTCCCAAATATGGTCAGCGCTGGAGATGGAAAGAATTTCAACTTACTTACCCAAAGGCCAACGGCTCTGGGCCTACATCAAGTTTTTTATTGTTACAGCTGGAACAATGATGATCCTCGGCTTCGGTTGGGCGAATCTCTTATCCAATGACCTGATCGCTCGCAGCCCACGGGTTCCCCTATGGGGATTTCTATCCCTGATGCGCTGGCTCCCAACGCCAGTGATCTTTCTAGCCGCCTTGATCTTGCTGGTATTCTGGATACCTCATAATGCTCGCCGCTGGTGCGTGACGCTTTGATGGTGAGTGGCTAGGCTAGCAGGCTGCGGAAAGGATGGTTCTCGTGTTTCGAGAGCCTCAGCAGGGACGGAAATTTCTCATTTCAAGCCTTTCCGTTCGTCCTGATGCGTCCGGACCAAGATCCCTCACATTCGTTCGGGATGACAGAGCGCGATACTCGCGTCCTTTCAGGCCAGCCGGAAAAGTTTGTGCCCCGAAGAGCACGTTCATCGGCGACCAATGCGCGGTAGACGGCAAGATGCGATCAATCCGGGAAGGTGAATTCTTCGTTTATGGTGTTTTCAATTCCCATCCGCATCAGTTCCGCGACGTCGAGTTTGGATTCGGCTTCCTCTACCTCCCATGGTTTTGCTTTGGTCGCAGGATGCTTCGGCACAAAAAGCTGGCAGCAGTCTTGATCCGGGATAGACGAAATTTCGAATGTGCCGATGCGGCGCGCCTGATCGATGATCTCTTGTTTGTCCATGCCGACCAAAGGACGCAGGATCGGCAGGGTCGCGGCTTGTTGGATAACGGCCATGTTATCCAGGGTCTGCGAGGCGACCTGACCCAGGCTTTCTCCTGTTAGAAGCGCTTTAGCCTTTTCTTTTCTCGCTACACCTTCCGCGATTCGCAGCATCATGCGCCGGTAGAGCACGACGCGGAGCGGTCGGCTCACGGCGGCGACGATCTGCCTTTGGATCTCGCCAAACGGCACCAAATAAAGGCGGGATAGAAATTGATGCCGCGTGAGAGCCGTCACCAGTTGACGGACCTTCTCTTGCGAAGTCTTGTCGAGATAGGGGGTGCTGTGAAAGTGGACGAAAATCAGCCGGCAGCCTCGCTGCATCATGCGATAAGCCGCGACCGGCGAATCGATGCCGCCTGAGATCAGAGATACGACCCGACCGCTCGCCCCAACGGGCAATCCACCCGCGCCGGGGATCTTGTCGAAACCAAAAAAAGCGTCCTGCGGAAGAATTTCCACGGTTACGGTGAATTCGGGATGCGAAAGATCGACGCGCGCACCGGATTTTTCTTTGACGGCGGCGCCGAGTTGTCGATTGATTTCCGGCGAGGTGAGCGAAAAGGTCTTATCGCCGCGCTGCGTGTCGACGCGAAAGGATGCGAAGTGAATCCCGTTTAGAGATTTCAATATGCGTGTCCGAAGGACCTCGATATCGCGCGCTGTTCTCTCGACCGGCGAGAAGTTTGCCACTCCAAAAACGGTACGGATTCGCTGAATGGCTATTTGCGTATCAATCTCGCTCTTGAACGTCACCAGAAGCCGCGCCGGCAGACTGCGTATCTCTTTGACTCCCAGGTCTCTGACGGCGGCAAGCAAGTTTCGCTTCAGCAGCTCCGTAAAGTATGGCCGATTACCTTTTTTCAGCGCGATTTCATGGTAGCGGATTAAAACCGAGTCCATCGGTCACAGATAACAAATTTGCCCTGGTTTTGCATGCCTCAGTGCCTATGGTACTATCGCTTCAACCTCTTTAAACGCCATGAAGGAGGCGGTCATGGGTAATTTCAAAAAGCTTTCAGATGCGCTGCGATTTTCACCGGATAAGATGAAAAAGAACGGTGTCTTCGAAACTGACAGATTCTTCTGTGACACCTACTGTTTTGAACCAGGTCAAGAACAGAGCGCCCACACGCACGCCGGTCAGGATAAAGTCTACTACGTCCTTGAGGGCAAAGGCGTGTTCAAGGTGGGCGAAGAAGAGAGGGAGCTGGGGCCGGGTGAGATCGCCCTTGCCCCTGCCGGGCAGGATCACGGCGTCGCCAATCGTAGCCAGCAACGCCTCGTCACCCTGGTGTTCGTCACGCCGAAACCGTCGCATTGAAGAACCACCATGAGTGAAGACACAAAACTCGTCGCCCAGGCCAACGAAAATTTCTATCGCGCTTTCGAAAGTCTGGACGTAAAGCAAATGGAAAAAGTCTGGGCTAAGGAAAGCCCTATCCAGTGCGGTCATCCGGGCTGGAGAATCCTGCGCGGATGGAACGTGGTGATGGAGAGCTGGCGAAGAATTTTTGAGAACACGCCGATGATACGTTTTCTGCTGACCGACGTTGCAATAGAAATCCGCGGCAACATGGCTTGGGTCACTCTTTACGAAAACCTAAACAGTTCGGTCGAGGGTCAAAATATTTCGGCCACGGTTTTGACGACGAATATTTTCGAGAAGGGGCCGGACGGCTGGCGCATGATCCATCACCATGGTTCGTCGGTAGCTCAACAGGCCCCACAGACCGATCCTCCCACGGTTCACTAACCTATTTGCTACGGTGAACGCTTCCGCAACCACGCTGGAGGGGAAGGTTGCCCTTGTCACGGGCGCTGGAAGAGGCATCGGCCGAGCCATTGCTGTGACGCTTGCACAAGCCGGATGCCGTGTCATTCTCGCCGCTCGGACTTCGGCTCAGCTCGAAGAGGTCAAGAAGGAGATCCAATCCAGCCGTGGCGAGGCGATCGCTATTCCTACCGATTTAACTTTGGATGACGATATCAGCCGTCTGGTCGAAGAGAGTCAAAAGATGTGGGGGATGGTTGATATTCTGATCAACAACGCAGGGTGGGGAAAGCGCGCGCCGGTTCTCAGAGGGAAGCTTGAGGATTGGGACCAAACATTTCGTCTGAATCTGCGGGCGCCGATGTTGCTCGCCAAATTGCTGCTGCCAAATATGATCGCAAAGGGTGAAGGCGCGATCATAAATATAGGCTCGGTTTCCGGAAAAACTGGCGAAGCCAATGGCGCCGCCTATTCCGCTTCGAAGTTCGGCTTGATTGGGTTTACCCAGTCTCTCTACGAGGAGGTAAGGGAGGAAGGCATAAAGGTAGCGGTGATCCTGCCGGGTTTTGTCGACACGCCGTTGATTCCGCCAAACCGGCAACTGGATCGAAGCAAAATGATTCAAGCCGACGATATCGCTCAGACCGTTCATTTTATTTTGACCTCCCCGGCCACCTGCTGCCCGGTGGAAGTCACCGTTCGATCGCAAAGGAGTCCTTATCGGTAGCAATGACGCTTTTGAGATTCAGAAGTTAGGAACAGAGCTTCTCTAAAAAGGGAAGGGCGACATCCTCGAGGCTCTTCACGACCGCCGTGGCTTCGGATAGCAACTCTGCCGGGTGAGAATTCGTCACAGCTAAGCATTGCATGCCCGCGCGGCGGACGGCCCGAATCCCTTCTTTGGAGTCTTCTATCACGATGCAATCGGCAGCGGCGATAAGAGGGTCATCGTCAAGCCGTGCATTGAGTCGAGCCAGGGCTTTTAGAAAGATCTCCGGTTCGGGCTTCCCCTCGCTTACATCTTCCGCGCTCACTATGGCGTGAAAATAATCACGCAATCCCAGGGTCGAAAGGATTGTCTCTATCTCCTGCCTTAAAGCCCCGGAGGCCACTGCTAGCGGCAGGCGCTGAGCAAGATCGGCGACTAAGTTTTTAACGCCCGGAAATATGGATACATGGTTCCGAATCGCCTCCCGGTAATACACCGCCTTCCGCTCGATGAGCTCGGCCAGTTTCTGTTCGCTTAAGGGCCGGCCGTGTTCACGATATCCGGCTATAAATGCGCCGCGGTCGTCAAAGCCGAGATAGCGGGCATAATAATCATCTTTTGTGAGATCGATGCCTTCCTCGCCGAGGACTTTTTGAAACAATCGAAAGTGAATCGGTTCGTCGTCCACAATGACGCCGTTGAAATCAAAGATGACGGCTCGAAGCATGGTCCATGAGTACAGAAAAGATTCTTTCGTTTCAAGCAAATATGCGCTAGAAAAGAACTCATGACAGCGGAACATCATCAGCACCACACTCATGGCCATATCGAATATCGCTTCTGCCCGCGGTGTGGGGGAGATCTCGAAAAGCGCATCGTCAAAGCAATGGAGCCGAAACGGCTGGTCTGTCAGAACTGTTCGTTTATTTTTTACCAGGACCCGAAGGTCGTCGCTGGAACGATATTTACGGTGAGGGGCGGGATCGTTTTGCTCAAGCGCGGCGTCGAGCCGGCGATGGGGAAATGGGTTTTTCCGGGCGGCTATGTCGATAGAGGCGAAAGCGTGGATGACGCCGCCATTCGTGAAACGAAGGAAGAATGCCAATTGGACGTGAAGCTCTCTTCGCTGCTGAACGTTTATTCCTACCCGGGCTCTCCCAACATTATCGTGGTTTATGCGGCGGAGGTGGTCGGCGGAGAACTAACGGCAGCCGATGAATCCGTCGAAGCCGGGTCGTTTCTGCCCTCGGACATTCCCTGGGAGAATCTGGCCTTTGCCAGCACGAAAGATGCGTTGAACGATTACATCAAGCTTTACCTGAAGAGAAAAATGGAGTAATGGAGTACTGGAATAACGGAGGAATCCAACGCTCCATTACTCCAACACTCCAGTACTCCAAATCCTCGTTTAGGAGGTTTTTATGGCGATGCCGAGTGTGGGGCAGAAAGCTCCGGAGTTCACCTTGCCAGTCTCGCGTGAACAGAATGTTTCATTGAAAGATTACGAGGGCAAAAAGAACGTTGTCCTAGCATTTTATCCGCTCGATTTTACCGGCGGTTGAGAGCGGGAACTCAGCGGCTTCGAAAAAGACCGAAAGGAATTCGAAGCCCGTGATGCTCAAGTCTTGAGCATAAGCGTCGACTCTCCGTTCTCCCATAAAGCCTTTGCCGAGAAGATGGGCGGGATCAATTTTCCGATGTTGTCCGATTTTTGGCCCCACGGCGCAGTATGTACCATGTATGACTGCTTGCGACCGCAGGGTTTTCCCAAGCGGGCGGTTTTTATTATCGACAAGCAGGGAGTGATTCGCTTCGTCAAGGAGTACGACAAGGGCGTTCCGGAAAACCCGGAATTATTTGCCGCGCTGGACAAGATCAGCAAGAGCTAGGCAATATTGCCGGCTAGTTCAAAAAGCAAAAGGCTCGCTAATCTCAACGGAGAGATGGCGAGCCTTTTGTGGTTTGCAGGAGAGCGCAGTCAAATTTCGACTAATACGTCGTCTTGTTCAACCCTCACTTGATATTTCTCCGTCGGAAAATCGGGTACAAGCTCGTTCGCGCCAGTGGTCACGTCATAGCGCCAGCCGTGCCAGGGACAAATCACGGTCTTTCCGTCGAGTTCTCCTTCTCCTAAAGGGCCGCCGCGGTGGCCGCAAGTATCATTGATGGCGTAGAAGTTGCCGTCTACGTTGAACACTGCAACGAGCTTGCCATTGATATCGATGCTCTTGCCGCAACCCGCCCGCACTTCGCTTGTCTTACAAACCTTGATGAAATTGGCCATTGATGAGCTTCCTTTCTTAGCGGCTGAAAAATTTCCGCCTAATATACGTACTTGAGAGTCGGATTCAAGGGGAAGAAACCGTTTCATCTGTAGCGCGCAAGAAGGGCAAATCAGCCACCGTCGCTGGAACTAAATCGCCGTCATGCTTGATGAACAGCTTGGTTCCGGCCGCCCAAAACTCCCTGTGAACATAGCCGAGCGCGATTGGACGGCCCAAACCTGGCGACCAGACCGAGCTGGTGACGTTGCCGACCTCCTTGTCAGACGCATAGATTAACGCGCTGGCGCGCGCCGGTCCTTGGCCGTCAAGTAAAAACCCAACCAGTTTCTTATTGACATGACCGCGCGAGCGGATGCGCTCGATCACCTCCTGGCCAAGATAACAGCCCTTAGTGAAGCTCACCGCATCATTCAATCCGGATTCCAAAAGAAGATTATCTTCCGTAAAGTCGACGCCGTAGCGGGGAATCCCGGCCTCGATGCGAAGGATATTCTGTGCCTCTTCACCGACCCATACTGCGGAAAACTGCTTCCCTGCATCGGTCGCTCTTTGGGCGACGTTTTGTAAAGCTAGTACCGGAATGATTAGATCGAATCCTAGCTCACCAGTATGACTGTCTTGAACGACACAGATGTTAGCGCCGTCTACATTCACGATAACGTGCTGCGCCGGGCGCCCGGGTAGCTCCGCTTGGCCGACAAGCTTGCGTAACAGGCCCTTAGACTGAGGCCCTTGAAGCGATAGTATCCCATAGCCTTCGGACCGGTCGGCAATCTCGACTTCGTCCGCCACCAGATAGCGATTCAGATGTTCGACGATTTTGTCTTTGATGACTTCCCAAAGATCCAGATAAAAAGAATTATCAGATCGCAGTACACGAACATCGCCGAGAACCTTTCCCTGTTGGGTCAATACCGTCGCGTACTGGCCTTCGCCGGGTTTTATATCCCGGAGATCGTTGGAGAGCATGCCTTGGAGAAAGGAAAGACGATCAGGCCCTGTGAATTGAAGCAGGCCGCGGTTACAACGGTCGATTAAACCCGCCGTCGATCGCACGGCGTTGTATTCAGCGTCGGCATTCCCAAAGTGAATGGGAAGCAGCCAACCGTCGCGCTCCGTGAAAACCGCGCCGTTGGATCTATGGAAATCCGCCAATGGTGATTGCTTCGCCATCAATAGAAGAAATATAGCGTTAACGGCTACAGTTGACAACGCGAGCTGCCATACCCTTTAATGATGCCAACTAGGTTTGTTTACAGAATACCCATGGGCAAGTTAAAGGGCGATCTCGACCTCCACAAGCTGGAAATCTTCTATCGGGTTGCCGAATTAAAAAGCTTCTCTCAAGCGGCAGAGCGCTTGTCCTTAAGACAACCGACGGTGAGTGCCCACGTTCAGGAGCTTGAGGACGCGCTCGGCGGCAAGCTGCTATATCGAATTCCCGGAAAGGTTAGCTTGACTCCGTTGGGTCAACTTCTGGTGGAGAAAGCAAGAAGTCTTTTGGCCTTTAAACGGGAGACGGTGGCAGCAGTTGAACAATTTCACGGGAAGCTGAGCGGTGAACTTTGGATTGGCGGAAGCAGCATTCCCGGCCAATACCTTCTGCCCCCAAGACTCGGCGCCTTCGTAAAAAAGTACCCCGAGGTGAAACCGATACTTCGAATCGGGGATTCCGCAGGAATCGTCAATGAGGTGCTTGAGGGGAAGGTCGAACTCGGATTTGTCGGCTTCAAAGGTGAGAACGATCCACTTTTATTTGAGAAAATCTGGCAGGATGAAATGATCCTGGTGGTTTCCAAAGATCATCCGTGGAGCCGGCGCAAATCGGTTGCTTTGGGCGATCTGCGCTCAGAAAAGTTCGTCTCACGAGAACGCGGTTCGGGAACCCTTGATTCCTTTAGAGAGCTGCTCGCAAAGAAGGGACGGGCCGCAGAAAAGATCTTGAACGTAGTCATGGAGCTTGGCAACACAGAAGCGATCAAAGAAGCGCTCATTGCCGGAGTCGGAGTTTCGATTCTTTCTCGCACCTCCATCAGGCGAGAGCTGGCGGACGGTATCTTAGTAGAAATCCCCATTCGAGGTCTAAAAATGGAGCGTGATTTCTACGAGGTCTTTCACAAGCGCCGTCCGTTATCACCGCTCTCGCAGGCGTTCAGCGAATTTTTGCGGAAGGCTTAAGCTAGTCCGAAAAACTATTTTTGTCGTTAGGCCCTATTATAGTGATGGGGTTCACAAATCCAGCCTTCGGCTCTGCTAAAGGACTGTGACGTACAATTTACGAGAATAAAGTAGAGGCGTGGCAGAGATGAAGCGTTCTCCGATCGCTGTGATGGTTGTCATCGTTTTCACGATGCTTCTTTCTGCCGCGCTGCTCAACGCCGCATCCGTGGAGGAGCGGCTGGATCGAATCAATCGTTTGTCTGCAGAGGAGCGTGCCGAGACTCTTGAGAAGGAAGCCCGCAACGAAAGGGAAGTCGTATGGTACGCAGCCATGGCCAGCGACCGCGAGCCGGCAGCTTGACCAGTTGCTAGTTGAGCATCGGACGAACAACCATCGAGCCGACATCATTAACACCCGGCGCTCTTTTGTCGGCGTAATGGCAAAAAACGGCGCGATCGCACGATACCGCACGCCGTTTCGAGCGTCTCTACGCCCAGGCTTTACCGATAAAGATGGATACGTCAACGGAATCTACGCTCAGCCCAGAGTGTTTTTGACAAACACTCGAATGGTTCCACGGGATAAGGCGCCCAAGTCTTTCGAGGCTTTGCTTGATCCGCAGTGGAAAGAAAAGCTGGGAATGGACACGACGGATTATGACTGGCTGGCGTCGCTGATCGATTTTTATGGTCGCAGCAAGGCTTTAGAGCTTGCCGGCAAGTTGGCCAAGCAACAGCTGAACATGCGCCGTGGCCCCACGCTCTTGTCGCAACTGGCGTTGGCTGGAGAGTTCCCGATCGTGGTCGATGCCTTTCCTGAAGAGGTGCTCCAGCTAAAAAATGCCAAGGCGCCGGTTGATTTCATATTTTCAGAGCCCTTCGTGCCGGTTAAGACGCCCACGACGGTTTCCATATCCGCCGGCGCTCCTCACCCGCATGTCGCGGCTTTATTTGTCGACTTTCTTCTCTCTAAACCGGGACAGGACCTCATGGCGAGCCAAGGCCGCTGGGCGAGTAGAAACGACGTGGGCTATCTGGTGGATCTCAAGGGCAAGAAGATGCAGATTCCTTCTTCCGATTGGGATGATAAACAAGTTGAGCTGATCAAGCTTTACAATAGTGTTTTCTCACTCCGTTAACCGCTGTGGGTCTGTAGCATTTGAACGCCGTTGGCGCAGTCCTCAAAAATCCAATTTGGTGTTATCGCGAGTAACGGTAAACCCGCCTGTTTCGTGCGTGACGATGGCGCGGGGTTTGACATGGCCTATGCGAATAAATTGTTCGGCGCTTTCCAGCGACTGCATGCGATGACGGAGTTCAAGGGCACAGGCATTGGGCTAGCCACCGTTCAGCGTGTCATTCACCGCCACGGTGGCCGAGTTTGGGCCGAAGGCAAAGTGGAACAAGGAGCTACGTTCTACTTCACGCTGTAAGATTGCCGGGCCGTGGCGGATGTTGACGACTTCCGGCCAATCGCGATCGCGCGCAGTCTTGGGACAGAGCCACATGACAAATCGTCCCAAAGGCAGATTACGTACAGGTTATGTCTTGGATTTGGCGGCCATCCGCGAGAAGAGCTTTTTCGCGTTGCCCTCGGTGATCTTGGTTTTATCCTCGTCACTCAGCCACTCGATGGATTTAAATATCGGCACGATGTCCTCGAAATTCCGTCCGGTCTTCGGATCAATGGCATTGACCGCTCCGAACATCTCCGTAGCGAAGAGAACGTTGTCGATGCCGACACGCTTGATCAAAAGCTCCATTGATTCTTTATCGTAGATCGCCATGTCCCAGTAAACTCTGCGCACTGCCTCTTCGAAGGGTTCCAGCCCCTCTTTGACGTGCATGCCGCGATGGCGGTTCCACTGATAAGGAATCGCTCCGCCGCCGTGAGGTATGATGATTTTCAGCTTGGGAAAATCTTTAAAGACGCGGGATTTTAGCAGCTCTACCGCCCCGGAATGGTGCTGGGCGATATAATAGGAATTCGTCAGATGCATCGCCGGGTTGAGCGAAGCACTGGCGTGAATCGTGCACGGCACGTCGAGATCCACCATTTTCTCCCACAGCGGATACCACCACTCGCTTGCCAGAGAGGGAGTCAACGGCTCACGGCCTCCGGCGACATCGGGATTGACGTTACAGCTTACGAACCCAAGCTCCTTGACGCAGCGTTCGAGCTCGTCCACCCACTCTCTTGGGCTTACGCCTGGAGATTGTGGGAGCTGGCAAACCGGAGAGATCTTGTCCGGCCAGAGGCGCGCCACGCGGGCGATCAAATCATTACACGCCTCAGTCCAGTAACGGCTCACCGAGGGCGATCCGAAGTGATGGCCCATGGCCGACGCCTGCGGCGAAAAAAGCAGCCGGTCGATGCCGCTGTCCGCCATACGCTTGAACTGGCCCTGCATCGAGCGCTGCAACACCTCATCGCTGATCTGCAGTTTAGCGCGTATGGGCTTCGCTAGGTCGACGATTTGTCTGCCGCGGTAAGCCTGTAGCTCCAAAGGCGCCGTGGTGTAGTGTGCGTGCGCGTCAATGATCATAAATGGTTCCTCCTTCGGCTGGGAGAACATCTAGGTTCGGATCGTGCGCCCGTATTTATATGAATGCCTGCCCGTAGACAGGCAACATAAGAGTGCTCAAGATTGTTACCCCCAATTGGGTCATGCTATACATGAGACGATTTTTCAAACCATCTTTTTAAGAGGAGCTTACTTATGGCAGACATACCTCGCCTTAACGGCGTAATCAAAACCCTAGAGGAGGGCAAAATCGCCTTCGCGTCATTCACTCCCGTGGATGTCGAAAGCGCCATCGCCATGGCAAGCTCTTCTCTCGACGGGACGGTCTTCGAAATGGAGCACGCGCCGCTTGATTTTCCCGGACTCAGTCGTCTCGCGCGGAACCCTCGCTCCCAAGGTAACGCCGATGGTGCGAATCCCTCCCAACGGCGGCGAGATGAATCAGTGGATTGCCAAGCAGGTGCTGGACATCGGCGTCTTTGGAATCGTTTTTCCCCACGTGAGCAGCGTCGAAGAAGCCTCGAATGCCGTCAGCGCCTGCCGTTATCCTCGCCTCGCAGAGGCTCCGCTGTACAACCCGCCCGGCATCCGCGGCGATGCGCCCGCTCGCGCCGCGCGTTACTGGGGATTGACCCAGCAGGAATATTACAGCCGCGCCGACGTCTGGCCGCTGGCTCCGCAAGGTGAGATTCTCGTCGTGATTCAATGCGAAGAGACCCGCGCCATCGACAATCTGCCAAAAATTTTGCAGGAGGTTCCCGGAATCGGCGTCGTTCTTATCGGCGAAGGCGATTTGAGCCAGGAACTGGGCCATCCGCGAGACTACGACCACCCGGTAGTTGCTGACGCGATCAATAGCATTCTCAAAATCTGCAAGGAGCACAACGTTCCCTGTGGCCATCCCCACCCCGACGGCAAAAACATCGAACGGCTGGTTTCGAGCGGCTACCGCTTCCTCATGCCTTCGGCGGCGCGCTCGTTCGCCGTCCTCGATCAGGGCCGTAAGTTGGCAGGCCGTGGCTGAACTGCGAGTATCATCTCTGAATGTGTGACTAAGTAGAGCCGGGTTTCTTTGGTGTAATCGCTTCAACGGTCGAAGCCGCAATCTCCGCTATTTTTACGTCGCTATGACCCGCTCCACTGACGCCAACCGCGCCGATACATTCGCCCTGCGAAAATAAAGGGATCCCTCCCGGCACGCTGACGAATGAACCAGGGCCGGCTGCCAGAGTGATCGCCAACGCATGGTGATCGTCCTTTTCATTGCCCGTGGGGCTTTTCTTGCCTGAGGGAAATCTCGTCAAAGCGGCGCTGCGTGCCTTAGCCAGGCAAATAGGAATGGAATAGAGTTCCGCCTTGTCCGTTCGGCTAAAGGCCAGAAGATGACCGCCGTCGTCGACCACCGCGATACTGGCTGAACGGCCCTTGGCTTCTGCTGCGCTTACTGCAGCTTCGAGCACTTTCATCGCGCCTTCTCGGGTGAGCTTTCTAGACGGCATTGTGTCCATCAGTCCTCCACCGATTATTCATTGTCACGATCGCTAATCGTCGAACGGCGCGTCCGTCTTGCGCGAATTTCCGTGATCTGAACGACCCTCACGTTTCGTTTACGGCCAACTGGCTCATGAGTTCGGTGACGGAGGGAAGGGTTTCCAAATTGAGAACCAAAGAAATGATTTTCGTCTGCTGCGCTTCGGATAAAACCGAGCGTGCGCAGCCGCGGAATTTGGCTTCCACGTCAGCCGGCGACATTCGGTTTCGCGGATGGCCTTTAGGATAGAAAACTTCCACGGTGCGGCTTGAGCCATTCTCAGTTGCGAACTGCAGGACGCACGGATAGCTCGCCGGAGTGTAGGCGCTCAAACTGGGATCGGTCCGGATAGTCATTCGCTCCATAAGCGTTTTGACCGAAGGCTCCAGCCAACGACCGTCAGCAAACTGCGCTGGGGTCAATTCGCCGTCTAACAGCGCCACGGCCGCCAGGTAATAAAAGCTGTGATCCGCCGTCTCGCGGCTGGTCGGGCGCCGGCGGTCTTCGTCTTCAACTTGGCGGCGGACAAAGGGAATATCGGCCATCCGGATCTCGATTTGTTTCACTTCTTTCATCGGTTCGGTGATCCCGATACGAGCTTCTAACACAGCTGCGACCATTGCCTGCGCCGTCCCGATGCACGGGTAAGCTTTAATGCTGACGTCGCTGATTCTGAAATGATCGCGCAGCGGCGCCATCAGCAACGCGATGTCCGCACCAGCGAGCAGACCTTGACTCAGACCGCCACGGCCTTCGAGCACGGCGAGCGGTCCGGTCACGCCTTCGGCGGCAAGCAATGAGCACAGGGTCGCTTGGAATGCGACAAAGGCATTTGCCATCGCTTTGGCATTTGAAAGTTGTCCGGAGCGGACGGCCGCCAGAGTATTGCCGTGCGCAGCAGACAACGCCAACGCATGCGCAAGCCGCTCAACCTCCAACTCGAGTAATCGACCGGCAATGCACGGGGCGGCCAACGCTGACGCCGTAACGTGGTCCCACAAACTCCGGTTCACAATGAGATCCTGAATGCGGCAGTAGATCTCGTATCCAAGAATGACGCCGGCGAGCACGTCGCGTCCGGAGCTCCGTTGCCGCTCGCCGACGGAGAGGGCCACCGCGATGTTATCGCTCGGATGGCCAGTTTGGCCGGGACCCACGTAGATATCGTTAAGGTCCAGCTCGCGTATCAAAATGCCGTTTAACATGACCGCGTTTGTCACCGGCATCCGGCGCCGCGAACCGATGATGGCGCATTCCGGTTTGCCACCGAGCGCATCGAATGTTCGCAGAGCTCGCCGGTAGGCATGTTCTTCGCGTGCTGCGAGCGCGCAACCGATGGAATCCAAAATCAGCAGCTTCGCATGGGAGGCGACATCTTCGGGAATAGATCTGGGATCGAAATCGATCACCCAATGCGCGAGCTGTTTTACCAGAGGAGTTTTGGAGGTTTGAAACTCTTCATTAGAAGCCATAGATCCAATCGCTAATGCGCGAGAGGTAATTTTTTTTGCGATCGGCGGCGAGTATATGTCACGCTCGCCGGGCGCGCAACTCTCTTTCACGAACGGCACAACGGGTCAAAGTCCCTGATGACGAAGCGGAAAACAGTTACGCCGATCTTTTTTCCTTTTAATTCACCCGGTGAACGTAAGTTAAGTTGGCCGACGAGCACATACGGCGCGCTCTTGAGCGCCATGGCCAGCTTCTCTTCCTGGTGAGTTGAATTGGGATAGTTCAGTGCGCAAAAAACTATTCTCTCACGGCAGCTTCCGCTTCAACATGACATCACCTTTCAAGTCTTGCGTGACCCTTTTCGGGACTTCTTTCTATTACACTTGGGACACGCTAAACAAGCCCGACGGCTGCTTGAATCGTTCTTTGAGCGTTGAATTACGGCGTCTTATTGGATAGTCTCACGCTCAAAGTTTAGCGCCAATATTTCGACCGTGGGAGGTAAATAATGACCCTAAAGAATTTCGTGAGTGGTGCGGCGGCTTGGATCGCACTCGGTTTATTCGGGTTGATGATACCTGCGGTCGGCGATGCCCAGACGGCGAAAATTAAATTGGGCTCATCCCTCAGTCCGCCGTCGCTGGATTCGATAACGCCTTATGTCGCCATCGAGAAAGGTTTCTTCAAAAAGTATGGCCTGGACGCAGAGGTCGTGGAATTCCGCGGCGACGCCACGCATGTAAAGGCTTTGTTGTCAGGTGAAATTGATCTTTCCATCAACATGGGCGCGACGGAGGCGATCGTGAGCGCTTCGAAGAAGGCGCCGATTCGACTCTGGGTTGTCGCGAACCCGATCACTCCCTATCACTTTGTTGCGCGCAAAGAGGCCGGGACGACGCTCCAAGCGCTGGTTGGGAAAAGCATCGCGGTCTCCGGCATCGGCGCGATCTCGTACCACATCCCGCGCATCGTTCTGGAGCGGAGCGGTGTGGACCCGGAGAAATTCAAATACGTCGCCGTCGGGTCTCCGGCAGACCGGTTCAAGGCGCTCGTGGCTGGCAAAATAGACGCAACCGTGGTGACGAACACGGAAGCGGCCAAGCTCGCCAGTTATCCGGAGATCGTGGATATCGTCAACGTTCCCAAGATTGTGCCGGAGATCCCCTACGAATTTGGTATGGCTAGGGAAGATTATATCCAGAAAAATACCGACACAATCTACAAATTAGCCAAGGCGATTATCGAATCGAATCGCTGGATCGCCAGCAATAAGGCAGGTGCGGTCGAGGTCGCCAAGAAGATTTTGCCTGAGGAAACCCCTGAGGTGTTAAGCAAAGCCTACGACAGCGCGGACCCGCGGCTTTGGGGCGTCAATGGAGACGTCACGGAAGCATCGTACAATTATACGGTGGATTTCCTCAAGAAGGTTGGTTATCTCGATAAACCTCTTCCTTACGGCCAGTTCTTTGATCGCCGCTTTGTCGACCGGGCGCTAAAAGAACTGGGCCGGAAGTAGCGCCGAATGGCCAGCGAGCGTTTCAGAATCCTTGGACGGGTGAATGTTGGAGGTTCGGCAACTTAGCAAGGTCTTTTTCGAACAGAATGATTCGCGGAAGCCCGGGCTGGTAGCCCTATATAATATCTCCCTAGCCATTCGAAAAAACGAGTTCGTCTCGCTTCTCGGTCCGAGCGGCTGCGGCAAAACGACCTTGATCAGAATCATCGCCGGCCTGCTGCCGGCGGACTGCGGCGAGGTGTTGGTCAACGGTCAGGCAGTTACGGTTCCGGGGCGGGACCGCTGTATGGTCTTTCAACAATTCGGGCTGCTGCCGTGGCGCACGGTGCTCAGCAACGTGGAGTTCGGGCTCGAAATCGAAGGCGTTCCCAAGGACGAGCGCTCCGCGCTCGCGGGACAATATTTGGAGCTGGTCGGGCTCAAAGGTTTCGAACATTACTATCCTCATCAAATCTCTGGAGGAATGCAGCAGCGGGTCGGCATTGCGCGGGCGCTTTCGAAAAAACCCGACATTCTGTTGATGGACGAGCCCTTCGGTGCGGTGGACGCGCAGACCCGAGAACAACTCCAAGAGGAGTTGCTCAAGATCTGGTCCCGGACCGACACGACGGTGGTCTTTGTTACCCACAGCATCGATGAAGCGCTTTATCTGTCGGATCGTGTGGTGGTGATGCAGGCGCGGCCCGGCCGCATCAAAGAAGAAGTAAGCGTGGATCTACCCCGCCCGCGTTGGGAGGGCGACGTCAAAGCGGATCCGCGCTTTGCCCAGCTGCGCTCTCAGCTGCGGGAATCGCTTCGAGGCTAAGATGATAAGCGCATCGGACGAACAACTCATCAATGAACTGGGACTTCGCCGCCGGCACCGGTGGTCGCTTTACGATCATCCCAATCTCATCCGCGCCGCGTCGATCTTATTCTTTCTCGTTGTATGGGAGATCTATGGACGGGAGACCGATCCGATTCTCTTTACTTATCCAACCGCGGTTGTCGAGGCATTTTTTAAACTTCTCGCCACGGGCGAGCTCCTGCGGCAGGCGGCGGTGAGCTTGGGCGCCCTGGCGGCCGGGTTCGGGTTGTCGCTTGTCCTTGGTGTGGGGTTGGGACTCGCCATGGGCCGCTCGCGCCTGGCGGAAGCTATTTTCGAGCCGCATGTCAATGCCCTGTACGCCACGCCGCAAGTCGCGCTCACGCCGCTGCTCATGATGTGGCTCGGATTGGGATTCGCGGTCAAAGTCGCGGTCGTCTTTCTCTTTGCTTTTTTCCCGATCCTCATCAACACGGCAAGCGGCGCGAAGAACGTAAGCGCTTCCATCGTCGAGGTCGGCCGGGCCTATCAGGCGTCGCGCCGGCAGATCATGTTCAAAATCGTATTTCCCGCGGCGCTGCCTTTCATCATGGCTGGGGTACGGATCGCCGTCGGGCGCGGGCTGGTCGGGATGATCGTCGCCGAGCTTTTCACCGCGATCACGGGGCTGGGAGCGATGCTGTCGCTCTATGGCAACATCTTCGAAACCGCGAAAATGTTCGTTGTGATCATCGTCCTGGCCGGTCTAGGCATCGGGCTCATCCATGCCACCCAGATGTTGGAGAGAAAAATGGCGCGTTGGAAGGAGAGCGAGCGGGCGGTGAGTTGAGATTGGACGATGTTCATAGGAGGCAAATGCTGACTATTTTCGGTAGTGAGTCGCTCTGAGCGAGATTCAAACGGTTATGGCACTAAACGTTTTAGAAGAACGAGCCTTGGCGGAGCTCGATCTTTCTCATGAGCGACCTTTTCGGTTGGCTGACCACTTGAGTTCAGTGCGCGCCGCGTCGGCCGTTGTCGTTTTGCTTTTGTGGGAAATCTTCGGTCGCCAAATCAACCCATTGTTCCTTTCTTATCCGAGCGCCATCGCACGCGCTCTGCTTCAACTTCTTAACGCTGGCGAAATTCAACGCCAGGCGATGGGGAGCCTGCAGGTTTTTGCTGTCGGCTTGAGTGGCGCGCTGGTTCTCGGCATCATTGTAGGGCTCTTGATGGGACGCTATCGCTTGGCCGAGTACTTGCTGGATCCTTATGTCTACGCCCTCGATGCAACGCCCCGGGTTGCGCTGATTCCTTTGCTTCTCCTCTGGTTCGGTCTCGGCACGTCATCCAAAATCGCCATCGTATTTTTGAGCGGATTGTTTCCGGTGCTCATGAACACGTTCAGCGGCGTGCGCACCGTCAGCGCGCATCTGGTCGATACCGGGCGCGCCTACGGCGCACGCGAGGGACAAATCTTTACCAAAATCATCTTGCCGGCGGCCTTACCTTTCATCATGGCCGGGATTCGACTCGCCATAGGGCGTGCTCTCATCGGCATCATCACGGCGGAGATGTTCACCGCCGTAACCGGCATGGGCGCGCTCTTGGTTCGATACTCCAGCGCTCTGGCGACCGACAAATTTTTCGTCCCGGTTATTTTTTTGGCTTTGCTGGGCGTGGGGCTCAGCAGCGCCGTGGAGAAGCTGCAAAAGCGCCTCGCGCCGTGGAAGGAAACGGAGAGAGCGCTCTAAGTCTATGGAACCGCCCAGGCTAACTTGGGCTCGAGGTCTAAGACTTTCAAACGCAAAGCTCGTAGCCGTAAGCAGTATAGGGGAGAAAAAAATATGCCAAACGAACCAAGATGTTCGAGAGCGGTGATCGTGCCGATGGGTTTTCTTTCGCTCCGGTAGTGATTTGGGCTCGTTCGATTTGTGTTCTTAGAAGATCGCCCCATTGCTGCATGTAAGGTTCTTTGAGGATTGTGGTGTGGTCGCCCGAAATTTCATGGACCTCTAGTCCTCGCGCAGCTAAACTTTCCCATCGAGTTGCATCACATTCGTCGGCGGCTCTGAACACGACCAGTCGATCCGGGTACACTTTGGGGGCATAGTTGAGTACCGCCTGATCGTAGACATCCAGGATATAACGGCTGCGGAATGAGGGAGGAATGGGATATCCGAGAGCCAAGCACGTCTTGTAAACGGCTCTCTTAATGGTTTTGTTCCGGGAGGTGATGTTCATGACAAGTTCTCTCGCCTTTCCCACGGCTTTTTCCAGAATGTAACGGATCTTCTCGTCAGACTTGAGAGACGCTAGTATTCCCAGGTGACGGGAAACCTTACTGCGCAACGATTTTCCGTTGGCTGAATAATCGGGAACAGGCAGCGCTGAGGAAGCCGACAATTCACCTGCATTGGGATTTGCGGGATCTAGCATGACCAGTAGAGCAACATCTTCATTTAGTTTTTTGAGTTGCTGAGCAATCTCGAAGGCGACCATGCCACCGACGCAATAGCCGCCGAGTAGATAAGGGCCATGGGGGTGCGCGGCACGAATTTCACTGAGGTAATGTTCGGCGATGTCTCTTACTGTGGTGTAGCGCGCGGGTTTTCCGTCTTCACTTTGGTGTCTCACCCCGTATAAAGGTTGATCCGGTCCGAGATAGCGAGGCAGGAAAGGATCGCTATCCTCGCCGTGAATCCAGAAAAACGGCGGCTTGGAGCCTTGCGGTTGAATCGCGTACAAAGAGGACCAAGTCGGCCGCACAATGTCGCCAGCAACGAGTCTCGTCAATTGCTCGATCGTCGGAGCTTGGAACACGGCTGCGAGAGGAAGTTTTTTGCCGAAGGTCTCATTGATTTGACTGATAAGCCGCAGAGCCAATAGCGAGTGTCCCCCCAACTCGAAAAAGTTGTCATGGATACCCACACGCTCAAGCTTGAGCAGGTTCGCCCAGATCTTGGCCATAGCCTGCTGGGTAGGCGTGCTAGGAGCAATGAAGGTTTCTTCCAAGTTGGACCTTTGGTCGGGAGTGGGTAGCGCGCGGCGGTCTACCTTGCCGTTGGGCGTCAACGGCAATTTTGCCAATGTCACGAACGCAGACGGCACCATATAATCCGGCAGCTTACTCCCCAAGTAGCTCCGCAGCTCCTTTGTCGGAATAGCTTCTGCTTTTTCTGGAACAATGTAAGCGACCAATCGCTTGGCGCCGGGTGTGTCCTCGCGAACGATTGCCGCAGCCGCCTGCACCTCTGGATGCTGGACAAGGACCGATTCGATTTCGCCTAGCTCGATTCGAAAGCCCCGCAGTTTGACCTGATTATCGACGCGCCCGATAAACTCAATGTTGCCATCCGGTAAGTAACGGGCCAGATCGCCTGTGTTGTAGAGACGGGCTCCAGGGCTGCCGCTAAAAGGATCGGGAATGAATTTCTCCGCCGTGAGGTCAGGCCGGTTGAAATATCCACGGGCTAGACCGTCTCCACCAATATAGAGTTGACCGGGAATACCAATTGGAACGGGATTCATGTGACCGTCCAAGACGTAGACTCGTGTGTTGGAAATGGGCCGGCCAATGGTCTTGGGTCCGTGAGGGGTCCTCAGCGCATAAGTCGAGTACGTTGTATCTTCCGATGGGCCATAGAGGTCGTATACGCGCTTTGCCGAGGTGGTTTCATAGATCTGTTGGACCAGGCTCGCGCTTAGCGCTTCTCCGGCCAAGTTGACGGTGCGAACGGATGGCGGTATCCCATTAAGTCGCACGAGCTCGGCCATGGCCGAAGGGACCGTATTAATGAGCGTGACTTCAGAAGCAGCGGATAGTCCGGGCAATGCCAGAGCATTTTCCGCCAGGATGATTTTGCCACCACAGGTTAACGGCGCGAACAATTCGAATACAGAAAGGTCAAAACAAATGGAAGTCGAAGCCAGAACGCCAGTCAGTTCCTCCTTTGTAAAAACGCTATGCGCCCACAGTAGAAACGTTGCCGCGCTGAAATGTTCGATTGCAACGCCCTTTGGTTTTCCGGTTGATCCCGACGTATAGATGACATAGGCGAGGTTTTTAGAGGTTGTTCTGTTGTCAGGATTGGTATCTATCTGTCGAGCAACTTGTGCCCAGTCGGTGTCGAGACACAGGACTTGTTTTCCGTGCGTGGTGGGGAGTGTGGCTAGCAACCGTTGCTGCGTTAAGAGCACGGAAACTTGAGCGTCTTGGAGCACAAAAGCCAGCCGTTCTTTAGGATAGGCCGGGTCTAAGGGCACATAAGCCCCTCCGGCTTTCAGGATCCCGAGCAGACCCACGATCATGTCCAGAGACCGCTCTACGCAAACACCGACCAAGATCTCCGGTCCCACTCCCAACTTTCGCAGATAGTGGGCTAGCTGATTGGCATTGGAATTGAGTTCTCGGTAGGTGAGCTGTTGGTCCGCGAAGACCGCGGCTACCGAGTCAGGAGATCGTTCTACCTGCGCCTCAAAGAGTTGATGGATGCACTTATCCTTAGGGTAGTCTTTCTTGGTATCGTTCCACTCAACGAGCAGTTGATGTTTTTCCATTTCGGCGAGTATCGGGAGATTGAAGATGCGCCGATCGGGATTGGTGACGATGGCTTGAAGCAAAGTTTCAAAATGACCTAGCATGCGCCTGATGGTGGCGGCATCGAACAGATCCGTGCTGTATTCCAGCTCACCCCTGAGCCCATGAGGCTCATCCCAGGTGCGTAGACTCAAATCGAATTTTGCCGTTTCGTTGTTGATCTCTACGGAACTTACACTGAGACCCGGTAGCTCGGGGACTTTCCTGGGTGCGTTTTGATGGGCGAACATTACTTGGAAGAGGGGGCTACGGCTGAGATCGCGATCGAGATGTATTTCGTCGATGAGTTTTTCAAAGGGTAGATCTCGGTGCTCATGAGCGGCCAACGTGACCTTTCGCACACGATCCAATAGTTCCCGAAAAGTCGGATTGCCCGACAGATCGGTTCTGAACACCAGAGTGTTGGCAAAGAGGCCAATCAGCCCTTCAAGCTCCGCACGGGTGCGCCCTGCAATGGGAGAACCTATGAGGATATCATCTTGTCCGGTGTAACGGTGCAGCAAGGTTTTAAACGCCGCAAGCAGGGTCGTAAAGAGAGTGACTCCTTCCTCGGTACTGAACGCTTTGAGCTGCTCTGACAGAGACTGGGAGAACTGGAAAGATTGCTTCCCCCCTCTGAAACTCTGAACCGCGGGACGTGGGCGGTCCATCGGGAGTTCGAGCGCCGAAACGTCTGAGAGTTGCTGTTTCCAGTAAGCGAGATGGTTTTCTGCGGCTGCGCCCTTTAGCCATTGCCGTTGCCAGACGACACAATCAGCGTACTGACTCGGTAACTCGGGCAGTGGGTTCGGCTTGCCCTCGGCAAAAGCTCGATAGAGAGTCGCAAGCTCTCGCCACAGGATTTCACTGGACCCCTCGTCGGATGAAATGTGATGTGTGACTAAAAGCAGAACATGCTCAGCGGATCCTAGCTTTAGCAGCGTAGCCCGCCAGGGAAAATCCCGGGTGAGATCAAAAGGACGCTTCGTGAGATCCAGCAATGTGCGTTGCAGTTCGTCTTCGCGTTTCACCCTCGGACGGTTACTGAGATCTATGACTGGTAAGTCGATTGGCCGGCAATCATTGATCAGCTGAACGGGGGCGGCTTCTTCCGTCAGGAGAAGCGTGGTACGGAGAATCTCCTGGCGCTCCACGATAGCGGCAAGAGCCCCTTTCAGCGCCTGGATGTCGAGGCTACCCCTTAGCCGAACTGCCGTTGACTCGTTGTACAGGGCGCTGTCTGGATCCAGCTCGCTCAAAAACCAAAGGCGTTCTTGAGCGATCGAAAGAGGTGATTGAAAGAGCGACTGAAAAGGGGTCTCTGCCTGTTGTTTCATGGCTCTACCTTGGTGTCAGGGCGCCTAATAAAAGCTAACAGGGAAACCGACCTTGTCAAGGGCCGATTGGAAAGTGAACCCTGTTTCAGAAAAGCGCTTGACAATACCTTTGAGAGCGCCCCGCGATGACAGCGGGACGTGACACACACTCACCCCATTTACCGTTTCGCGCTCCCGTTCTTAGTCCATGTCCGGTAAGAAGGAACTGTAGTTGTGAAAGTACGATTGACCGCTTTTACGCCGCTACATATTGGTGGCCGAGAAGGAGCACTTAATCCTCTAGAGTTCGTACTTTTTGAAGGGTACTGCTACATCGTGTCTGAAGGTAAACTGGCTTCTGCCCTCCAGCAACTTGGAAAAATCGATATTTTTTACACTTGGTTTACTGGCCGGCAGCGTCCTGCGTTGCGTGATTTTCTGCGCGAGCAAGGTCTCCTCAACCCTTCGTTTCTCGGCCGGATCGCCGCATACTCTTCGCCTGCTCCGTCCAGGATCGACGGTTTTGTGCGACCGTTTATCCGTGATGCTTTCAATCGGCCGTTTCTCCCTGGTTCAGGGATCAAAGGCGCTATCCGAACGGCGTTTTTTTACAAACTATTAAAGGATCTTGCGCCGGAGCAGCGGAAACGTCTTCTCGATGATTTTGTCAGAGCTCGTCTCGATGAGTACCGACGTCATCCTCGTGGCCAGAAAGGATTCCGCTGGTTTCAGGATCGCTTTAAGCAGTGGTTTGCTCAGCGACTCGAAGCAGACTTCTTCCAAAAGTTTACCGTGCGCCCAGGCCAGCGTCGCTTTGATCCGCATACGGATTTCTTCCGTTGCAGGAGATCAAGATCTTCAGCGCGCGCTCTCAGGAAAGCCCAAAACGATGGTCGCTGTACGCTGAATGTTTACGCGAGAAAAGCACGGTCGAGTGTGAAGTCAGTGTGAATGATGGAATCCTGGGGGAGTTTGCCAAGCATAACCCAAAGACGTGGTTTGGTCTTGATTTTTCTACTCTGACAGAATTGTTGCATAATCCTCTCGATGTTTGGTCCGAGATGGGCCGTGACCTGTTGGATCGAGAAACACGGTTCTTTTCTCATGAGCTTCGACTGTCGGGCATTCTTCCTAGTAACGCAAAAGAGCCGCTAGTGCGGATCGGTTGGGGAGCAGGTCTTCTGGGCACGTCGGTAGATATGCTGTTGCCCGACGCTCTCCTGCAAGACCTTCGTAACACACTTTTTACCGAACGTCGTGGGACGCCAGCGCCTAAATCGAGACGGCTCGTGATCCAAGCAAACAATAAGCTAATCCCTCTTGGCTGGGCAACAATAGCGGCAGGTTAAACATTTGGGAGACACGATCCATATTGGAATGAATACCCAATTGAAATCTCTACTTCTCGCTAATGTCGGCAATCGTGACTTGCTGGTTACAGGGCAGGAGATCCGGCCGGCACGGGCAAAAGGGAAAGAAATTTTAGATAATTTCGCTACACACCGCGACGATCTTTCGCTCCCTATTCTCCGGCCGTTAATCAGTTTTATTGATCGACAGACCACCGATGTGCCACTCGACCTGCTACTGTACTGCACCAATCAGAAGGATGCGGAAGAAAGGCACAAAGCAAACGATACGCTGTATTTTGGTGAGTGCATCAAGAAACTTCTTAGCGGGCAAAAGCCAGTCGGAAAGGTAAATGTCCGCGAAATCCATGCTAATCCCAATCTGCCTGACTCCATGTTTCGCTATTTTACCGAACAGCTTTCTTGGCTCCAAGATCGGTCAGGTGACTACGAGAAGATCTTTATCGCACTATCGGGAGGAATCCCCGCTTGCAATATGGCGCTTTGCCTTCTGGCAGTCCGATTCTTCGAAGAGCGGTGTGTTCCGCTTTACTCCATCGAGGGGAATGATGAGCCAATACCGTTGCGGATTGGCGATCAACTCCTGGAATCATCCAAGCGGGAGGTTATACGCCGGCAATTAGCAAACTACGAGTATAGTGTCGCAGCTGTCTTACTCGACAGTCTTGGACTCAAATTGTACGCGGATCTTGCGAGGATGGCTTTGTACCGGCTGAACTTTGACTTCCAGCGAGCGAAGGTTTTAGCAACGGCGTTGATTGGGAAGGATGTGGGAGAGGTACGGGACCATGCTCTTAGGGTGGAAGTGGAGCTTAAGAAGTTAGTAGGAAAAGATCTCTCCTCGCTTATTTTAGAACTCCATCACAATGCGACGGTTAAGTTCTGCAAGGGTGAATATCTGGACTTCCTGGGCCGCCTTTTTCGCTTTCAAGAAGCGGTCCTTCGGTATTTAGCCGAAATCTCTGAGTTGGCGTTGCACACCGACATCGACAAAGACGGCCGTCATTTTATTACCTTTCAAGCAACTGTACGCAAGCATCCGACACTAGTTGAGTATCTGGAACAGCAAATTTACGGGACGGAAAAGCTTGACTGGGGAAACCCATATATTCCCTGCTTGATGGTGATCCTAAGCTATTTGGCCGAAAAAGGAGACGTGGAAAAGCGTAGCCAACGGTTGGAGTTATTGAATCGGCTCCGAGAGATAGAGGAACTCATGCAGCTCCGGCACAAAAGTCCTTTAGGCCACGGCTTCGATGGTGTTTCGCTCGAAGCAATTCGCGATAGGGTGGCCGGTTTTTCTCCCGAGCGGCTCGGAGAAATTATTCGTGCCGCCGGCCTATCCGGCGATAAAAACAATCCGTTTGATAGGGTAAACATTCTAATCGCGAAGGCTCTCGGATGAGTGGACTTAGCGAAGAAAGGATTGAAACTCTACGATCTCCGGTATCGCCTCGGGATTGATTCCCGTCGGATGAATGGACTTAACGAAGAAAGGATTGAAACGTTATTACTACGTCTATGATTACTTCGTATTTAATTTGTTTTGACGAGAGACTTAATGAAGAAAGGATTGAAACCGGTAGTAAGGCACCAGCGGGTACGGTCATATCCAAGTTTTGACGAGCGACTTAATGAAGAAAGGATTGAAACTTGGCTCCGTCATC
>WNGN01000420.1_pt1 | contig 25938 bp, 32 predicted proteins | sample 5400561 | NCBI WGS metagenome assembly WNGN01 (sample SAMN13153379, study PRJNA577476) | soil metagenome | isolation source: 115 cm soil or saprolite under Garry oak tree replicate 2 | place: USA:California | collected 2016-06-15 | reverse complement strand
GAATACCGGTATTCCCGTCTCTTTGATCTCTTGCTCAGCGTCAGGCAACAGTTTAACGTTGAAACCGAGAATCGCCGCCAAGTAAGGATCTTTTGCTCGAACGACCTCAGCCTCAACCACGTCTCGCCTAGATATTTCACCCACGTCTGCGAGACGGACAGGCACCCTGGAAACTGACAGGGAGGTTGTGAGCGCTTCTAGTGAGCCTAGTGCGTCAGCTTTCACGATAACCCCGGTTCGATCAGTGTTGACCTTTACCGATTCTACTTCACTGAGCACTTTCCGCTCTAGTTCCGCTCGCTTCGATGGGTCATCTACGCCGTAGATGGGCGACCCCGCGATTGCTTCATCGAGACCTTGGGCTGCAATTTTGATTCCCGCGGCCGCGTCAACATGCTCGACGCGGGCGAACTTGTCTCTAGGGTCACGGATCTCGTCAAGGGGCTTTGGCACAAGTAGAGCCCGGACCCTTGTTCGTACGATTCCGTTCCGTCCCGCGAGTACTATTTCGTCATCTACTTTAATCGTCCCATCATAGATCATAGCGTCAATAGTAACTCCTAGTCCAGGCTCCTCCTTCACTTCCAGAACGGTTCCTTCGGCCGGACCCGCGCCAGTTGTTAGTTCTCCCTTCATGAAGATCTGGGTGAGTCCGACCAGCATCGCCATCAGTTCTGGCAACCCCTCTCCTGTCTTGGCGCTCGCGGGAACGAGGGCTATGGTCTTGGAGAAGTCTTTGATCCTGTCGAACCGATCGGCGCGGAAGCTGTACCGGGACAAAGTTCCCATCATCGTGTAAATTCTGTTATCAAGATCAGTCAGGACTTCGGGTCTTTGCGGATCTGTATTCGCAAGAAACGAGCCGTCAGGTGAGGATTTCCATCCAGGTATCGCATCGATCTTGTTGCAACAAACCAAAAAGGGTGTTTTGCGTGCTTTCAGGATATTCAAGGATTCTACAGTTTGAGGCTCGATCCCTTTGGTGAGATCGATGACGAGGACGGCGACATCGGCAGCTGATCCTCCCCTTTTGCGAAGGTTGCTGAACGTTTCGTGACCTGGAGTGTCTATGAAGAGTATTCCGGGGACTTCGATCTTGAGATTAAACCTGGTTAGGAGGGGTCCACAAATCCTGGTTATAGTTTGAGCGGGGATGAGACTGGCGCCAATCCACTGAGTGATCTGGCCAGGTTCCCGCGCGGCCACGGAGGTGCCTCTGATCTTGTCCAGAAGCGTGGTCTTCCCATGGTCCACGTGTCCAAGAACGACGGCGATGGGTGAACGAATGGGCATCTGGGGAAGGCTCCAACTTGCCCTCTCGTTTTCCGATGTCGGTATTAAACCATGATTTTTTCGAGAGAAGGCTACTTGCTAGATTCCGTCCTTGAAGAATATTGATGATTCTTTCCTTGCGTTTTCGAGGCTATCAGATGCGTGGATGATGTTGGCGGTTATGGATAGTGATAGGTCTCCTCTGATAGTGCCAGGCTCGGCCGTCTGCGGGTTGGTGGCGCCAATGACTCGACGCAGAACATCAACCGCGTTCGAGCCTTCAAGGATCATCAGCACGACGGGGCCACTGGTAACGTGATCTACGAGTTCTTGGAAGAAGGGCTTTCCCTTGTGGACGCTGTATAGCGTCTCGGCTTCCTTTCTGGTTATGTTGTGAAGACGCAACTGTTTGATGGCGAATCCTTTCCTCTCTAGCCTTGAGAGAACCTCCCCTGCAACCTTCGATTGTAGGGCTTCAGGTTTGAGGAATGCGAATGTTTTGTTGTTCGGGTGACTGCTCAGTGTCCTTTCTCTCTCTTTCCGTAGTAAGCAGTCCATTTCAACTTACGCGAGTCTCTTTTGAAGGACAGGGTGCTGACTCTGCATCGACGCGAGCAGAAATAGAGTATCGTCCCATCGTTCTTCACGTGCATAATGCCGGTGGAGTTCGGAAAGTTCTTCCCGCAGAAAGAACACTTGAACGTCTTCGGCGTCGCTTACGCCCTACCTGATCTTTTTCGCTTCTCGCTCAGTCTCTCGAAGCATCAAAACGTCATTAAGCCGGATAGGACCCTTGACATTCCTGGTGATAATTCGTCCTTTGTCGCGGCCTTCTAACACTCTTACTCGGACTTGGATAACTTCCCCCGTGACCCCGGTCCGTCCGATGACCTGTGTGACTTCGGCCGGGATGAGCGGTTCGTCGGACCTGTCTTTTCCCTTGCTCACTTCCCTGCACCGGTCTTCTTGATATTCTCGACTATCTTCAACAGATCCTTGAGAGACTGCGCGCCGTCACCAGGCTCGACAACCGAGATTGCGGCGGAGCCTACGTCTAATCCGGCGGATTTACCCAGCTCAAGCTTGCTAGGAACATAGAGGTAAGCGATCTTTCTCTCTTCGCACAGGATGGGTAAATGGGCCACCACTTGCGGGGGCTCAACATCCTCTGCGATGATAACTAGCTTGGCGATTCCTCGCTCGATCGCTTTGGTCGACTCGTTTGTACCCTTTCGGAGTTTTCCGGTATCCTTCGCGACCTGGAGAAGCTGATAGGCCTTGTCAACGGCTTCTTTGGGAACCTGGAATCGGACGTAAACGGATTTTTGTGCCATCTAGACTCACTCTCATCGGCCAGCAGGCTGGGCAACGCCCGGCTTTTATGAACGTTTCGACTAGTGGAGGAAACAACACTAAATATGGCGCGAGCCGATCGCCTCGAAGACATGTCACAACCACCGCCAAAGCCACAAGCACCGGCAAAGCCACAAGCACAGTCACCGGCACAGGCAAAGCCGAAGAAGAAGCTGCGAATGAGGAGCGAACTCTACGAGATTTCCGGCTCAACGACAAAGCTGAGGAATAGGAAGTGTCCACGGTGCGGCTCCGTTATGGCGTCTCACAAGCAGCCCACCCAGAGATGGGTTTGCGGGGCCTGCAGCTTCACAGATTACGGGCCAAAATGAGATAGGCTACGTTTCCACAAGAGGCTCTGTAGCTAGGACAACTAGTTCTATCGGATTCTATCGAACTCTGATAGCGAACTTTCCGGGAACCTTGATCTGCATGAGATGGGCTACTTCGGAGTTTGCAGGTTCGAGGACAACTACGAAGCCGGTCCAGTCATCGCTTAGGTTTGTGGACTTGCAGTTGGGGCATACGGGGCCCGCGCTGATCATGCGGCAGTTCTTACATGCTTTGTCTGTCAAGTTGCTTTGTGCTCCAGCTTCGGAGGTTTCCCTTTGAGGTCCTCTTGAATCCATTCGAGCCTGCCCAGAAAAGGTTGGCGCAATGTAATCCCGATTTTTCCTCCTGAGCCGCCTCGGGGAAAGCTGACAGCGATTATCCGCCCTCTAACCATGTTCCCCTTTCCCAAATTTCGGTGACTCTCCCGTCCGGCGAGTACACCGTGTTTCTCGTCATAGGTAATGAAATCGTCCATGATCTGGGATACATGGAGAAGAGCGTCTTCAGGACCTATTCTTACGAATGCTCCAAAGTCTGTGACCTCAACAATCTCTCCCTCCACGACCTCGTGGAGCTCTGGAAAGAAGGTGAGCAGTTTGAAGAGGGCTTTGTGATGAGTCGAGCCGTCGCCGGGAAGGATTTTTCCGGTCGTTTCAACATCTACATCTGTGACTAGGATGACATAGCCAAGTTCTTCATCCACATAGTTCTCATACTTGAGCTTGATCTGCTCGCGGGCAACTTCGTCGATGGGCTGCCCGAACTTCTGGGGCGGAATACGGACTACGTCTTCGACTGTCACTATGCGGAACATATTCACGGAAGGCGGCTGAAGGCGTTATTTTAGGGCTCCGCTTGGGAGTCGCGATGATTCTGGGTTTAGACCCTGGTTTTGATGTACCAGAGAGCTAGCTTCCGGAAGGCGATAGCTCGGTGCGAATACCTGTCCTTGAATTCGGTTCCGCCTTGGGCAAACGTTTTGCGAGCGCCTCTGGGAATGAATACTGGGTCAAACCCGAAGCCTTGTTTTCCCGCAGCCTTGTGCGATATCGTCCCATACACTTTTCCTGAGAACCCTTGAGACGAACCCTGTGAAGAGGCGAGAGCCAATGAAGCCTGGAAATATGCTTCTCGTTGTGTTTGTCGACCCATCAACCGTAAGAGTCCTCGGACGCCAATGGTGTCGTAGACGTATGACGAGAACGGACCAGGAAAACCGTTCAGGGCTTTGACGAAGAGCCCCGAGTCCTCCACCAGGACCGCGCGGTTGTGTTTTTTGGCAGCTTCTTCCGCGGCGACCCTTGCTATTTCGCTTAGGTCGGTGTTCTGGATCTCGGTTTTCGGAGAAGCAAGCATGCGTATCCTTATTCCGAATGGGTCGAGCGTTCTGCGGGCTTCCTGGTATTTGTGATGGTTCTGGGTTACGAACCATAGTGTTCGTTTATCGGATGGCGAAGTATCTGCCTCTCCGTGCAATTTCCGCAGCTTTCCGCAGACTGGATCTCGCCATCTCCTCGCCGACAACCTCACGATAGCCTTTCGCGACCCTTCTGAGTGAACTTGTGGCGTCGAGGGCATGGGTAGCGATCAGTGATCTTTGGAGTAAGTGCAGATCGGTTCCATGATCTTCACGGTCCGTTGATTTGCGGGACATTCCGAAGTCTACCATGAACGGTTTTTCATCAGATGGTACGATGATGTTTGATGTCGTGAGGTCGCCATGCATTATTCCTGCTGAATGGAGAAGACCCACTTGTCTGCCCATCTCTTCAAGAAGAGAGAGTCGACGTGCGTTAGTCATCGAATCGATAGCGTCTCTGGCGAGCGACCCCTCAATGAATGTCATGATGATAGTAGACCGTTCGAGGTCGAGGCCGAGAATGCTGGGAAGCCTTGCTCCCGCGATCTTTGCATCTCGGATCGCGGATGCTTCCTTGATAGTCCTTTCCTTTCTGATACTTGCATCTAGCTGTTCGTGACGGTAGGCTTTTCGAACTCTTCGCTTTACGACAGCCTTCCATGGAGGCAGCTGCGATAGAAAGAGGTCGGCCTCAGCGCCTCGGTGCAGCGGTTTGAGGTCTAAGGTCGAGGAATCCATGGAACATCAATCTCGTCTAGACGCCATCGTGGATTGACAAAGCTTTCTGGAACGGGAACGGTAATGCCGGATTCGAAGGCTAGTCGTCCCGAGCAAGCGATCTGAGCACCGCAATCTCCGGAATACTGGAGCGGAACAGGGTGAAACGTCGCCCCGTGATCCTCTGCGACTAAACGGATCATTTCTCGAAGACGCTGGTTCGCGGCGACGCCTCCAGCAAGGAGGACCTCTTTCTTCCTCGTCTGAACCAAGCTGCGCTCAACGGCCTCTGCTAGCATCGCGAAGGAGACCTCTTGGATCGAGAAACAGATGTCTGCCAGAGACTTGCCTTCGTTTAGAAGTCGAATTGCGGCGGTTAGCAGTCCCGAATAGGCGACATCGTTTCCCTTTACAGTGTAGGGTAGAGTAAGAAGGGTCTGACCATCCTTCGCTGTTGATTCAACAGCAACCCCTCCGGGGGATGGGAGTTTCGACTCCCTCGCGAACATATCGAGGAGGTTTCCCAGTGTTATGTCCTCGGTTTCACCGTATATCCGCCATCGCTTGTTCAGATGAACTGCGATAGCAGTGTGTCCGCCCGAAACTAGAACCGCAAGGGGATCGTGGGATCGTCCAGCAGCCATGGCCAGGTCCAGATGAGCGACACCATGATGAACGGGGACAAGAGGCTTGTCCAGGTAAAGAGCTAGGGCTCTGGAGATAGTTGCTCCTATTCTGAGACAGGGTCCAAGACCCGGTCCCGCAGAGTAACAGACAGCGTCAGGAGAGACCCCTTCTCCAACTTCGTGGAAGGCTTTCTCTATTACGCCGCTTGAGACTTCGTTATGGTGCTCGGCCGCTTTTCTAGGATGTATTCCGATCCCTGTCGGCGGCCGGTAGGTGGAGTTCACATTTGTGAGTATCCTACCCTGATCGTCGATCATGCTCGCCCCAAAAGTATGAGCAGTCGACTCTATTCCTAGGAATAGCATGGGTTCTGCTCGAGGGCTTTGCTTCACTGGATTGTCCCCTGATGCAACGGCGGATTGTGTCAGAGGTGCTGTGTCTTTGTGTTACTTGAGGGCTTTGGCCAGTTTATCGAACGATGTGTTCCAGCCCTGTTCAGCCATCTTGCTCTGCTCGCCCGCCGGCAGGCCTACGTGTCTCAACGTCATCCGGGTCTTCCCACCAAGCTCCTCAAACGTCACCGTTACGAGCATTTCCATTGGGAGGTCCGAGGGCATCCCGTAGTGAGAGGCCGGAACCACATTCCCCTTCTCGTCCGCAAAACTGTCTGTGGAGACAATCCGCTGCCAAGGAACGATTTCCCGATAGATACCTGTGCTCCAATAGTCCTTGCCGTCTGGGGACCGCATGCAGAAGAGGTACTTGCCGCCTACACGTAGGTCGATTTTGATGAAGGGGGCGGTGAAGCCTTCAGGTCCCCACCATCGCTTGGCTCGTTCAGGGTCTGTCCACGCCTTCCACACAGCTTCGCGGGGCGCATCGAACACCCGTACGATTGTTAGCTCGTTCCTCTTACTGGTTTGACTCATTTCTTCTGTTCTACTTGTCATTTTTTTTCCTCTAGATGTTTGGCCAGTCGCGCGAGGCGGTCCTCCCACAGGACCCGGTATTGCGTCAGCCAGCCAAACGCCACACTTAGCGGTGCTGCGACGATCTGACAGCGGCGTACCCGGCCTTCCGGCTCGACCCGCAATAGTCCCGCATCTTCCAGGACCCGCAGGTGCTTCGATATCGCCGGCAGGGTCACTTTGTACGGTTCTGCCAGTTCGCTTACTGTGGCGTCGCCGGCCGACAGCTCCTCAAGGATGGCCCGCCGGATGGGGTGGGCCAATGCCCCGAAGACCTGGTCCAGGTCGAGAACAGCCTTAGCTTGACTAACCATCTGGCATAGGGGACCGCTCGGAGATTATTTAACCTTTTAGTTAAGTGATTTCGGTAGGGTTCCAGACATTCAATGGCGCTAGGAGGCGCACGTATAGCTCGGGATCAGAGTCTCAGGCTAGACCGCGTCGTACCTGAAGCATTTTGTTGTGTGGTCATTCACCATTCCGACAGCTTGCATGAACGCATAGCAGATTGTCGGGCCGACGAACCGCAGGCCCCTTTTGCGTAGGTCTTCGCTCATAGCGTCGGATTCCCTATTAGCCGCGGGAATCTCGCTGAGCGACTCGAATCTGTGCTTGATTGGTTTGCCGCCCACAAACTGCCAGATGTATTTATCAAAAGAATGGAACTCCTTCCGTAATTCCAAGAGTTGTTTTGCGTTGTTGATCGTGGCTTGGATCTTGAGACGGTTACGTATGATTCCAGGGTCGCGGAGAAGACGTTGGACGTCTTTGCTGTTGTAACCGGCAATTTTCGAAGGCTGAAAGGCATGGAATGCTTTCCGGTAGTTTTCGCGTTTATTCAGAACTGTCTGCCAACTGAGTCCAGCTTGGGCACCCTCCAATACAAGAAATTCGAACAGGGTCTGGTCATCGTGCACCGGGACACCCCATTCCTTATCGTGGTACTCAACCATAAGCGGGCTATTGCCCATCGTAGCCCACTGACACCTTCGAAGCGTAGTTTCCTTCAATTCGTCTCTTACACGCTAACCGAGCCAATATCTTCTAGTTTATCTTGCAAAGGTTAAATTTTGCCTGTGGGGCTGCTTGAGTCTCCAGATATCGGAGGAATGAACCATCCGAAAATTAGTCGTGTTATCATTTGTAACGCTTGATGGAGTTATGCAGGCTCCAGGTGGACCAGAGGAGGATACGAGTGGCAATTTCAAGCATGGAGGATGGTCTTTCGGCTACATGGACGGTTTTATGGAAAAGGTCATGGGTGGACAGATGGGAGGTCCGTACGACCTCCTGCTTGGAAGGAAGACGTACGAGATATTCGCAGCCTACTGGCCAAAAGCAAAAAACAACCCGTTCGCGGACAAACTAAACAAGGCAAAGAAATACGTCGTCTCGAAAACCCTTAAGAAACTTGATTGGGAGAATTCCACACTCGTCAAGGGTAACATCCCAGAAGAGATCAGGAAACTCAAGAGGCAGGACGGGCCTCAATTGCAGGTTCACGGTAGTTCTGATCTTATCCAGACTCTTCTAAAACACGATCTCGTCGATGAGTTCTGGTTGAAAATCTATCCTATTACTATAGGACATGGCAAGCGGCTCTTTGGCGCCGACACCATACCGGCTTCTTTCAAAGTTGTTGAAAGTAAGACCTCTCCTGCAGGCGTTATTGTAGCCACATATCGACGAGACGGAGAGATCAAAACTGGAACCTTTGACTTGAGTAATCAAACAAGAGATCTCAAGCCCTCGAAACAGTGATCTCGATAAAGCAAGCCTGTATATCCTTCCGGCGGACCTTCTACTCATAGGTGACATTGGGTCTGCAGCCTGAAATCAACATAGGCACTCTCGGTCATGTCGACAATGGGAAGAGCACCATTGTCCAAGCGCTGACCGGGGTTTGGACTGCTAGACACTCTGAAGAACTTCGAAGAGGAATCACGATCCGTATCGGATATGCTGACGCCTCATTCTACGAATGTCCGTCCTGCGAGCCTCCATTCAACTATTCCACCAACAAGATCTGTCCGAACTGTAAGAGCGAGACCAAGTTCCTGAGATCAGTGAGCTTCGTTGACTGTCCGGGTCACCACAGCCTCATGGTCACCATGCTTTCCGGTGCCGCGATCATGGATGGATCGATGTTCGTTATCTCAGCGAACGTGAAGTGTCCGCAAGCCCAGGATCGGGAGCACATGCTGGCCGCCCAAATGGTCGGACTACGAAAGATGGTTGTGGTGCAGAACAAGATAGACGTGGTAGACCGCGCTAGGGCTAAGGTGAATTACCAAGAGATTCGGGAATTTACGAAAGATACAGTTGCTGGGGACGCGCCGGTGATACCAGTTTCAGCCCAACACAAATTGAACATGGATGTCTTGATTGCGGCGATCCAAGAGAAGATTCCCACACCCAAACGCGACTCCTCTGTTGCGCCGAGAATGTCCATACTTCGATCGTTTGATGTCAACAAGCCCGGTACCGAAGTGGAGGATATTCTGGGAGGAGTTGTTGGAGGGTCTGTTGTTCAGGGGATTTTCAAGAGAGGGGAGGAGATCGAGATCAAACCTGGAATCAAGGTGGGCGAGTCGAACCGGGTCACCTACGAAAGACTTGTCGCGAACGTGGAGACCTTGCAAGCTGGTGACGGAGAAGTGAAACAGGCAACGCCGGGAGGATTGGTTGCCGTTGGAACCGACTTGGATCCATCGATAACAAAATCTGACGGGCTGGTGGGAAATGTCTTAGGAAGATCAGGTACGCTACCCGACATTCTGGAAAAGGTCAGCCTCGACGTTGATCTATTTGAAAGAGCTGTCGGGACAGAACAGCTGGTCCCAGTGCAGAAGATCAAGATGAACGAACCTCTAGTGCTCAACGCGGGAACCGCGGTTACTTCTGGATTGGTCGTATCAGCAAGGGAAGACATCGCGGATGTACAGTTAAAGAAACCCATCTGTGCTGACTCAGGCTCAAAAGTCGCCCTAAGTCGGAGAATCGGGGAAAGCTGGCGCCTCATAGGATTCGGAACGATAAGATAGGATTCGACGCCTTTCCAAGTCCGAGCAGAAAAACAAAATAGGACCGACCAACTTGGAAGGATTGAAAGGGGCTTCGGGTTCGAAAATCGTAATTCTGGCCGTCGGGACAGGTCTTCTCGCCGCTGGAATCATAGCCTACTTGACTGGAGTAATGACGGTCAACGCAGTATCCTACGCTTGTAGGGTGCAAGGAATCCCTTGCCCTGAAGGCGAGGGCGCCACCCTCAGCATGGGACAAATGGAAGAGCTCTGGGGAGCAGTCTCAATAGTTGCAGGGGCAGTTCTCGCTGTACTAGGGCTGGGATCTAGAATACGTTTCACTCGATAGAGTAATCTTCTGCCCAAGTCTCGCTTTCCGTGTGACTCAACACTTCCACAAATATGACAATTGCGCGGGCCAATGATCCAACCCTATGAGACAATAGCCATGATTCGGAACAAACCGATGAATACAAGCCGCTCTCTTACCGTCCTCCTCGATACTAGTTTCCTTCTGATGATGCTGGAGCAGAGAAGAGACATCGAGGAAGAAATGAGAGACCTCATCAAAGGTCCAATCGGTATCGCCACCCTGGACATGGTGGAACGCGAGCTTCAACGGCTCGGAAGAACTCGATCCTCGAAAACCGGCGGTCTCGCGAGTGCGGCTCTGGAACTCTTGAAATCAAGAAAATACTCGATACTCCCGTCCGGAATTGAAACCTCAGATACAGACACAGCGATACTGTCTTTCTCATTGGCCAAGAGCAAGCCATTAGCAGTCGCAACAGTTGATCGCAAATTGAGGGCCTCTCTAACCAAGCTCGGTTTACCCGTGATTTATCCTATGCGTCAGCGAGGGTTGTTGATGTCGAAGAGTGTTTCTCCCAGTTCGACTTAAATAACGCCCAACCGGGACCGCGGTGTAAACGAGGGATCAACAAGTTGGCAAGGCTCTACTCGGGTAAGAGAGGAAGTTCAGGGTCAACAAGACCCGTTAGCAGACGTCCACCAGCCTGGTTCAAGTACGAGCCTGAAGAGGTAGAAGCCCTTGTTCTGAAACTCTCCAAAGAGGGAAACACGCCCAGCCTCATCGGGCAGATTCTCCGCGACAAGTATGGCATTCCCTTGGTGTCGCAGGTTGCTGGTCGACGTCTTGAGAAGATTATCCCGGAAGAGAGTCGGACGAAGCTTCCTGAGGATCTTGAGAATCTGTTGAGAAAGGCGACGAGTGCGACGAGGCATCTTGAGAAGAATCGGAAGGACTTCCCGAACAAGAGGGACTTGGCATTGATCGAGTCGAAGATTCATCGGCTTGTATTTTACTATCGGAAGATTGGGAGAATTCCTAAGGATTGGGTATACAAGCCAGTTGCAGCCTCACTCGACTAGCCCCAACGAGCGTAGACTAGAGCTCCAGCGAACCGCCAACGAAACAGCCTCGATAATCAGAGAAGCAGCTTCCAAAGAATCAACAATTCTGACAGTAACGCACTTCGACGCCGACGGTCTAACCGCCGGTGCGATTTCATTTGAAACGGTGAAACGTCTGAATACAGTTGTTCATCTCCGGATCGTGGAAAATCTCAGCGAGGGAACCATTGAACAAATCGGAGCAGTTGACGCTGACTTCATCATATTCTCAGACATAGGCAGCGGTTATCTCGACATCGTATCCAAAGGGCTCAAGAACAGAGAAATCGTCATCGCCGACCATCATCAAGTGTTGGGGGAGCCTCCGCCGAATCTCCATCATTTCAACACTCATCTACTGGGTTTCAATGGCTCAGAAGAGATCAGCGGGGCGGGAACAGCCTATCTCCTCGCAAAGGCGATAGATCCGAAGAACATAGATCTTTCTCCACTGGCCATCGTTGGATGTCTGGGGGATCAGCAGGACAAGGGTCCCAAGAGATCCCTAATCGGCCTCAACAATGACATTCTGGAGGACGCGGTCAAAGCTAAACTGGTCGAGGTTACGCAGGACCTGGTCCTGTTCGGACGACAGACGAGGCCGATCCACAGGGCGATCGCGTCAACCACAACCCCGTTCCTGCCGGGCTTGAGTGGCGAGGAAGATCGCTGTCTAGCGTTGCTTGACTCGGTGAATATTCCCACGAAGGTAGATGATCGTTGGAGGACTATCTCTGATCTCTCGCTTGAAGAGAAGAAGCGACTTGTCGACAAGATCATTCAGCACATGATCTCCCTGAAGCTTAGTGGAGAAGTGGCCCTTGAACTGATAGGGTCCGTGTACACGCTGACCAAAGAAGAGCCCTCAACTCCTCTCCGCGACGCCAGAGAATACGGATCTCTCTTGAACGCTTGCGGCCGCATGGGCAAACCGGGCCTAGGAATAGCTCTAGGCCTTGGGGACCGCGGAGCAGCATTCGAAGAAGCACAACAAGTCTACTCAGAATACAGAAAATTCCTGTCAAAATACATGAACTGGATCACTCAAGACCCCAAGTCGCTGGTTCAGAAGGGACACTTGGTCATAGTTAGAGGAGAGGGAGTGATCGATGAAAACATGACCGGAGCAGTCTCTTCAATACTCTCCTCCTCGAACCTCTTTGGCGGATCAAAGGTAACCTTGGTCGTTACCGCAACAAAAGAGGGCGAATCAAAAGTCTCCGCACGTGGAACCGATCAGCTGATCGAGAAAGGACTGAATCTGGGAAAGATACTTCAAGACTTGTCACCAAAGTACGGCGGGTACGGAGGCGGCCACGCGATAGCAGCGGGTGCAACCGTAGAGCGCCATAGTCTCGAATCATTCCTCACACAATTCGAAAGGACTATCGAGTCGACGATCAAGTGATAAGAGCAGAGATCAAGATCTCGACACCGAACAAGGTGACTTCTAGATCGCTTGTCGCATCGGTTCAACCCGATAACTTGAACATGAAGGGTCTCAAGGTGAGGGGAAAGGCATTGGACCGTTCGGCATCTTTTACCCTTGAATTTGGTGGAAAGATTGAAACATTCATATTCACCTTGGACGACCTCCTCCGCTGTCTTCAAGCTGCAAAGGAGACGCTGGAAAAAGTATCAAACTAGGAAAATGGAATAGGGACTCGTGTCAAAGACCACCAAGAAAGTGCGGGACAAGTGGAGAACCAAGGAGTGGTACTCTGTGTACACGCCTGCCTATTTTGGAGAACAGAACGTTGCGGGAATACCTTGTGAGGATCCGAAGAAGCTTATCGGCCGAGTCGTCGAAACCACGCTGTACGATATTACTAATGATTTCTCCCACCAGTCTATCAAACTATACTTCCTGGTCACATCCATCACAGGTGACCGAGCTGATACAATCCTCAAGAGCCACGAGTACTCCACTGACTATCTCAGAAGCCTTGTCAGGCGAGGAAGTACTCGTGTCGATGGGATTTTCACAGGTCGAACAGTTGACAACTATCTCACACGAGTCTACATTGTAGGATTCAGCCACGGCAGGATAAACGGGTCCCAGGAACACGGCATACGGCAGGTCATGGGCAAGATCGTTGCAGAGAAAGCGTCGAAGCTAACGTACTCGCAACTCTGCCATGAAATGGTGCTTGGAAAGATGGGATCCGACGTCTACAACGAAGCCAAGAAAGTGTGCCCGTTGCGTCATATCGGCGTGCGCAAGTCAAAACTGCTCTCGATGCCTTTGACGCTTGAGGGAGCAGAGCCCAAGCCGAAGGCGGCTCCAGAAATAATCGCACCTGCTCCTGAAATCGTCGCAGTTACTCCCGAGCCAGCAGCGTAGCGCTGCCCGCTTTTGAACCTGCAATTCGGGAGCTCCGGTATCCGTGGCAAATATCCTGAAACAATAAATTCATCAGTCGCTTTCGAGCTAGGCAGGCTCATTCCAAGGATCATGGGTGAGGAGTTGGCGCTTGGAAACGATCCACGATATTCAGGGCCAGTTCTGAAGGCATCTTTTCTGGCGGCCGCGCTTGAAAACAGAGCGAAAGTTCTAGATTACGGTTTGATTCCGACACCGGCACTCGCTTATCAGACAAAATCTCTAAGGCGATCAGCTGGAGTAATGATCACTGCTAGCCATAACCCGCCAGAGTATAATGGGTTCAAGGTGTTCAACAAGCTTGGGGAGGCTCTCGACGATGATACGAGACTGAGCTTGAAGGATCCGAAGAAACTTGCCTACGATGGAAGAGCTTCCAGTCTTGAACCTTCGGATCCAAGGGAGTACAAGGAACTGCTTGCACGTGTGGTCTTCAAGAAGAAGTGGAAGGTTGTGCTCGATTGCGGCAACGGTGCAGCCTCACAACTCTCTCCAGCAATCTATCGGGAGAGACTGGACAAGGTTACGACAATCAACGGGTACCCTGATGGAGGATTCCCGGGCAGAGGCTCCGAACCCACAAAGAAAAGCGTGCAAACTCTTGGTACCATGGTGGTCGAGACTCATTTTGATGCCGGGATCGCATTTGATGGCGATGCGGATCGGATGTACATCGTTGACGAGACCGGGTCTTGCCCCTTGCAAGATAGAATACTCGCATCCTACATCGCCTTTCTCGCAAAACGCTCCAAGGGTCCCTTCGTGGTCCCGCTCGATGCATCTATGGTCGTGGATGAGATAGCCGAGAAACATGGCGCGAAGCTGGTTCGGGGTCCGGTGGGCGATGCCAAGCTTCTACGGGAAGCGAAGCGGTTGGACGCGAATTTTGCCGGAGAGCCATCCGGCGCATGGATTCACCGAGACTACAACAACTGTCCAGACGGACTCTTATCTGGACTGTTATTTCTCAAAGCGACTGAAGACCTTGGTCTCCGCGTATCAGAAATGGTTAGGGATGTTCCTGAATACCATATGATCAGAGAAGGGACGAGGTATACTGGAAAGCTTTCGCAGGACAAATTCTCTAAGCTGGGTACGGGCTTGAAAAAGATTCTTGGGAAAAATTCTTCTGTCGAGACAAAGTTCGGTTTGAGGGTGAGCACTGAGAGTGCCTGGGTTCTCGTCCGGGATAGCGGCACAGAGCCTGTGATACGCGTGACCGGAGAATCGAAAGACAGATCCGAGGCAGCGAGGGTTATGAGAGAAACGCTCCGGCTTTTGAGACAAGTCCTGAAGGGACGCTGACAGGATTGAAGGCAGCTATCCTCGCAGCTGGAAGAGGAGAACGTCTCTGGCCGCTTGCGGAGAGGAACCCTAAGCATTTACTCCCGATCGGTGGAGAACCACTGCTACAGAGAACAGTCAGAGGGCTTGTTGAGGCTGGGGTTCGCGAAATGGTGGTGGTGGTCCAGTTCGAGGCGGAGAAGATCAAAGGTTTCTTCGGAGATGGTCAACGGCTTGGTTGCAAGATCAGGTACGTGAAGCAGAAGAGACTGGGGGGAACCGCCGACGCGGTGAGGACGTGCGAGAATGAACTGCGAGGAGAAGACCGATTTCTGATCGTCTACGGTGACAATTATTACGATCAGAAAGCTCTCAACAAATTCGTTAAGACGTCTGATTCTAAGGATCTGCTGATGGGTGCCGCGGAGGTCAAAGACCCGTCGCGCTTTGGTACGTTGGAGGTCAAGAGGGGAAATATTGTCTCGATCAGAGAAAAGATAGCCAGTGGCAATACCGGAGTGGTCAACGCAGGCGTCTACGTTCTTGACGATTCAATTTTCTCTGCGATAAAGAAGACCCGCAAATCCAAACGTGGAGAGTTCGAGCTCACAGACTCGCTCGGCTTGCTAATGGCCGAGGGAAGACGGATCCGGACGATTCCCTTCGGCAAGGGAGAGTGGGTGGGTATCAGCTATCCTTGGGACCTCCTAGAGGCGAACAGGTCAGCGCTAGATTCTGACGAGGAGGTTCGCGACGGAGAGACGGAAGTAGGCGTGCATTTGAAGGGCAGTGTCAGCTTGTCGAAAGGATCGCTTGTGAAGTCCGGTTCCTACATTGAGGGTCCAGTTTACGTTGGTGAGGGTGCAGTAGTGGGCCCTAACGCGTACCTCCGACCGGGAACCTCGCTTGGAAAGAGAGTGAAAGTCGGTGCTGGCTGCGAGGTCAAGAACAGTATCGTCATGGACGAGGCAAGGATTCCCCACTTGTGCTATGTTGGAGACAGCGTTCTGGGTAACGGGGTTTCGCTCGGAGCCGGGACGGTCACTGCCAATCTGAAGTTCAACGATTCCCACGTTGAATCGAGAGTGAAAACGGAAATGGTGGACAGCGGGCAACGAAAACTGGGTGCAATTCTCGGCGACGGGGCAAAGACGGGCATCAGCGTCTCCATCTTCCCCGGAGTCAAGATTGGAGCAGACGCCTGGATCGGCCCGGGAGCGATCGTCAGATCAGACGTCCCGTCAAGTGCGAGAGTTAGATAGCCAATATACAAACGCGCGAATTCCAGTTCCGGCTAGAGTGTCGAGCCGATCCCCCATACCAGAAGCTTCCCTGGCAAATCAATTTCGCCTTCAAGGTGGAAACTTCTCCCAGTAAACCACTCCGCTACCTTGACATTGGTTCGGGTATGCTGAGTAACTCGCGAGACTGAGACTTCGGACGTCCCATCGGCAAGTACCAGATATGGTACGATGATGTCTCCCATGTGGCGATCTAGGTAAGCTCCAGAGTGAATCTCTTCTACGAGGATCTTTCCGGCATTCGAGCCTACCTCTTCTGCAGGTCGTCCTCTCTCCCCGAGAGCGTCTGATCCCAGAGTGCCTCCGTTCTGTGTATCGGCGGACAAAACTATTCCACTCCCGGGTCCCAACTGTTTCTTATCGTCTAGGACCTCAAGGTCTATTGAGGGAGACGGAAGCTTTGCCTCTTCGAGACACTTCCTAGCTGCGGTTGCCTGTCGCTCTGCCACATGTCTCGGTAGAGCAGTTGCGTGGCTGATACCGTGGATCTTGGAGACGGAGCCAGGGTTGTTGTTGGTCAGTGGTTGAAGCGTTGAAGGACCCTGTGTCGAGAACCTGACCAACCCTCCGCCCTTCGGATAATGTCCCCTCCGCACAGTCTCCATATCACCCCGGTAGCCGAATTTCCTGAGGATTGGCAGGGTGACGAGACGGAGATAGTCGATAGGTGGGCTCCATTTCACGTCAGTTCCACCCGTAATCTCTAGGTGAACCGCTCCGGGCGCGAAGGCAAGGATGGGCATGAGCGTTTGAAGGACGAGGGTCATGCTTCCCGCGGTGCCCACGTCAAATCGGAAACTCCCTGCTCTCAGTTCCCCAGGTTTGAAGAAAAACTCGGTGGAACCGACCGCCAACCCTTCCAAATGTCCAGAGCAGAGCTCAGCTGCGGCTTTGACTCCGGTCATGTGTTGAGGTCTGATTCCTGGCTCGGCTCTGCCCGCTCGGATATTGAACACGTGGATCTCTTTCGATAATACCGCGGCGAGAGCGACTGCTGTTCGGAGAACTTGTCCTCCTCCTTCGCCGAAGCTCCCGTCTACCTCGATCATCTTGCGCCCAGCGTTGAACGACTATTCTTTAAGGAGAACCACTCTCGAGGAAAGAGGCGAAGCAACCGATGAAAGAATTGATCCTTGCAACGAAAGAGCATGACGGAACTTGGTTTGGCGTACTGATCAGTAAACAGGGCGGATTACTCGCCTGTTCATTCTCGTCGTCAAAGAGAGCCCTCGAAAAGCATCTTCGAGCCGATGCTCCAAGCAATCCTATTCATGAATTAACAGACGAGTCAAACATTGCCTTGACCGAGATGATCAACATCTACGAAGGCAGGAAGACCACCGACAAGGTGCGTCTTGACTGGGAAGCTGTCTCCTCCTTCCAGAAGGATGTTTGTCAGCAAATGAACATGATTCCAAGGGGAAGAGTGACGAGCTATGGAATGATAGCCAAACGGATCAACTCGGGTCCAAGAGCCGTTGGGACCGCTGTCGCCAGAAACCCATGGCCACTATTCATCCCATGTCACAGGGTAGTGCCGGCGAATCTGGAGATTGGCAACTACTCCATCGGCGGGACGCTTTCGGAGCATGGTTGCGAGGTCAAGCGGGACCTTCTAGAACGAGAAGGCGTTCCGATTTACGCAGATAGAATTTCCTCAAAGGTTGTTTGGGTTCCGACCAGGGCCTGAGAGTTGACGACTGGCCTCTATGTGGGCCGGTTCCAGCCATTCCACCTCGGTCACCTTGAAGCTGTAAAGCACATCCTAGGCAAGGTGGACGAGCTAGTGATAGTCGTAGGAAGCGCACACGACAGTCACACTCTAGAGAATCCGTTTACCGCCGGGGAACGGATTAGCATGATTCGGCTGGCTCTTAAGGAGGCGAAGATTGATGCGAACCGGTTCACGGTGTTGCCTCTTCCGGATGCAGAGTTCCACAAGGTATGGGTCTCCCACCTCCTCTCCCAAACGCCCAGCTTTGACCTAGTTTTCACCAATGAACCGCTGACAGGTAGGCTTCTGAAGGAGGCGGGTATGCGGGTTGAGAAGATACCTATGTTCAACCGAACCTCGTTTACTGCAACAGAAGTCAGGAAGAGAATCATAGAGGGAAAGAACTGGGAAGAACTACTCCCAAAATCTGTCGCTGCTTACATCAAGAAAATCAAGGGAGAGGAACGAATGAGAGAGATCGCCCAGACCGACAAGAACTAGAAGCGAAGCTACCCCTCCACCTTTTTTGACGGGGTTTCAAGGATTGGAGGGATAACCCTGCAACCTCTGTGTCCAGGCTCCAGCCGACCTCCTCGCTCTCTCACCAATGCCCCTGATAGTGTAAAGCGTCAAGGGCATGAACCCAAACCCTATGCCAAGCGCTCCTAGAGCAATCTTGTCATAAACTTCTTGGCCGTTCGCCAGCGCTGTAACCGCTGAAATCCCTGAAACCCCGAACCAACCCAGCGGAGCGAAAAGCAGGATGAAAACAGAGATTGTCTGAAGCCGTCTAGAGTGATAAAATTCATCAAGTCGATGCGGGTCAATTGCGGTCAACAGGGTATCCGTCAATTGCCTAACACCTCCTTCCCAATCGGAGAAGAAGAGGAAAGCTCCTACTGAATACCCGCCGACGAGAAACCCGACAACCTGTAAAATTCCTTGCGCAACGGCGTTAACTCGTTCAGGAGCGATGGCACCCAATCCGAAGAATGCCCAGGACCAACTCACAAGAGAGACAATCAGAACCTCGATCGAGAGAACAACGAGCCTTCGAACCGCTCTATTCGACGCGACCACCATTCTCCTTCTGCTCAAACCTCATGAGTTGATTCCTAATCAGCACTCTATTTCTAGCAATCTTTCATCACTTGAAGATGAGGTCCTTTCCAGCCCTAGGTACTTCTTGGGTGAGGACTAGCTGGGCAACACGCAACAAGAATAGGATATGGATGAAGACATGACATACATCATCAAGCTTCAATGATAGTTCACTGAACTGCTCAATGGTGAAGTATCTTTCCCAGGTTCGCTTAGTCTTCGGATTGTAGTCACGAAAGTACATTCTAGACTTCGTCTGACTTTCATCGTATCGGAAACAGCAATGGGCAATGGAGTTACGCACATGTCCCCTGGACCACCCGTCGAATAGAACTTCAGTGCGGACACCTCCAGCACGAAGTTTTTTCTGGACTTCTTTGAGATCCATTTCGTTGAGCTGGTCAACGGGAATCGGCGTGCCTTTTGCAAGCATGAGAAGTCCCAGAAGTGTCCTGACAGCTTGATCGAACATTCCCTCCGCATTCATTAGGTAGATGATGCACATTCCGTAGAACCTGACCTTTCCAGGAGGGAAGGGTTTGAAGGCCTCGGCAATTGGTGGAATGTTCTGCGAGTTCTCGGTCAGCACTGTAATCACCTTTTGCAATTCGATTACTGTTTCGGCTGGGATCCCAGACTTTGCGACATAGGCGACAATTGCCCAAATCGTAGACAGTCTTCTCTCCCGGAGTTGATTCTCTCCGACATACTCCTTTCTCCAAGCTGCCTCGGTCTTATCGACGAGGGTTCCAAGTTCTAACACAGATTTTTGAGTAAGAACACCCTGAATTAGTTCTCTTAGGTATCCCGCAGTTATAGGGTACCCTCCCGCGTCGAAGAACCTAGTTTTGTCAACGAGTTCAGTCACTCTTTCGTTCCAGTCTGGCCACAAGTTTGGCAATGAGAGGCCTTCCGTCCAATCTATCTATTTTGCATTCTAGCCGACTTCAACTCTGGCTTTCAGGTTTTGTCATTCGAACCCTTTATTGGACAAATTCGAGGTCCAACTTGGACAGAGCTTTTACATTGAGTTCGTCTTTGGCACTTCCCTCTCTGACCGCTATTTCCAAGTATCCTTGACTGCCGAGTAGCACTGCCATTGCTCCCTTGTCGACTTCGCGGTAGGCCGTTACGTACTGCGCTGGCAGCCTTCTAGTCCCTGATCGGACTTCAACCATTCCGCCAGACCTTGCGGGTATTTCTTGGACCACTGTTTCGCCGACATTGGTGATCACGTTTCCAAAGACATCTACGTGCAACACTTGGCAGATGAGCTTCTTCCCGGAGAGCTTCGGTGGAGATAGATCGAGCTTTTCCAGTTTGGAGAGTCTGGGACCCACTTCCTTGGGTCTCCGGCCAGAAGCGATAAGGCCAGCAACGTATGCGAAAATGTCTCTCCCGTGAAACGTGGATGACACGGGCTTCCTTTGAAACTCCTTTTCTTGAATCTCATAAATCGACCTTAGACCTAGCTTTCTGCTTGCTCGGACCATTAGCCCATTGTCGGGTCCAACGAACAATGCCGACTTGCACTCGATAACAATCGCCTGTCTAGCGCTTCCAACTCCGGGATCGACGACTGCCACATGTATCGTGTCTTCTGGAAAGTAGGGAGCAGTCGTTTCGAGAATGAACGATCCCATTGGAATATTGTGTCGTTCGACATCATGGGAAATGTCCGTGATGACGGCACTGGGGCAAATGTGGAGAATTGTTCCTTTCATCTGTGCAACGTAGCCGTCTCTTAATCCGAAGTCGGAAAGTAGAGTTACGACTCGCATCAGAGAGCTGAGACCGGAGATGTGAGACTTAAACGCGTCACCTAGGTCTCGTATCCACTGTTACAGAGATGTGATGGTCTAGGATAATCGTTCCGACGCACCATGATCATATCTCTGAATGATTGGGCATTCGTCCTTGGAGAAATCTGCATTGTGCTTGGAGGCTACGCGCTCTACATGAGACATAGGGTCGCGAAACGGAAGAAGAGACACCGAGAATTCCTAGTAAGGGCAGAAGCTTGATTTGAATTCACGCGGCCGAAATCTCGGGCAAGACCCAGGCCTCTCCCCACGCCTTCAGTGATTGCATTATCGGTCTTACTTGCTCTCCCTTGTCCGTCAGTGTATACCGGACGGTGAATGGCTGGGTATCGAGAACGTCTCTTCGGACGATTTCTTCCTTTGACAGATATTTCAGAACTCGCGAGAGCGTCTTTGGATCGATATCACAGGCCACCTTCAGTAGCTCGTTGAACCTCATGGGGCGTTCCAGAAGATACCTGATCACTACCAATCGCCACTGGTTCCCTATCTTTCGGGCTGACTCGACCGCTGCGCAGATTGTGTAACCATTCGTTGTCGCTGGCGAGTAGTCGGCGATCACGCGTTTTCTTCGTCTAGCTGGCATTCATGTCCACTGGTGGCGTTCGAGCCAACAAGCTATATTAGCCATCATTTTGCCATCGGCCGAGTGTCTTACCAATGCCAATGATCGACGTCTACGCAGCACTAGACCTTTTCCCATCAGGCACTGATGCTCAGCTTGGCCACGAGCTAACGATGGCTGTTCTCCGCGCCGAGGGCGTGAAAACCCCCGGTCCATTCCATCTGAACAACACTGCCGCATACATCCACCGAATGGACCCGAAGACGATTCACACCGCAGCCACTGGCTCCGCTCGCACCGTACGCGTTCAAGTCATCACGCCTCCAGCGGCATTGACACGCGAAGGCCAGAAGCAACTCGTCAAAGAGGTAACTGAAATCGTTACTAAGATCTCGGGCGACCCAAGCCAGGCCAGTCGAACCTGGGTGCTACTCACAGAGGCTGCCGAAGGAGGTTGGGGACTTTCAGGCACAGCCTTCGGCCGAGAAGAGTTCGCAGCTCTCGCCGCCAAAGCAGCCGCGGTACGAGCAAAGTAAAACGAAAGTCTGGCCCACACCCAAGCTCTTACTTTCACGTCTCTCAAGCTTTTTTGCCAGTGCCTGATGCCCGGAACATGGGGTCAGATTGGCAAAGGCCATCGACGTTGAATGCCCGAGGTGTGGAGTCCAGTCCCGCCTTCCATCAGGGCTAGTGGATGTGAGCACTCACCAACCACTCGGCGTGCGATGCCCCCGGTGCGGACTTGACCTCGAATTCGAGCCCCCCTCGTAGGGATACTCGGCGGCCGATTCTGATAAGTTGACGGGGTACTCTGTTTTGCCCGTTGGGTTGATAAGTGGTGGAGTATCGCTAAATAAGGTACATTGTGTGTCTGCCTTTAATGAGTCGAGCGGCCAGAATAGTTGCTTATCTCGGCGTTCTGATAATTACAGGCATCGCTCTCTATCTTCTAAACCAAGTAGGGTATCTGATCGTCGAGGTCTTAGTCATCATTATGACCACTATTCCTGAGAAAATCCGTGAGACAATCTTCGGCAAGAAGCCAGAAGACTCGGTAGAGAGAGGGCTGGTTCGTGCAGAGCGGTTACGGAAAGTCACCGCCGACCTCGATTCGCATTACAAAGGAGTGATTGGCAGGATGGCTCAGGAATGGGACTATCAACCCAAGATGAAGGAGAACAAATTTTCAAGAAAGGCACGACGCCCGGACAGACATTCGGACTGTGGGGACTCAGTCTTTCATCACGGGTGCCAGTGAATCTAGAACAGGATAAGAAACATCTCGAACCATTTGGAGACGCTTGGGGCCTATATTCAAGCGGGCGAGTTGTCTATGCAGAGGCAAAGCGTGTTCAAGAGGAGACACGCCAAATGGTAAGGAAGTATCTGACGAGCCCCCAGAACGAGATTGAGCCCCCTGCCCGCCTAACAGAAAGACTAGTCACCAACATTATCGAAAAGATAGAAGCCAGAAATCGGTTCCAGCTTGCTCCCGATTTCGAAGGACACATGATGGGGGTGCAAACAACCGGAAGCCCTGAGTTGAAAATTCCTGCGGTTGACTTTGAAACCTTGGAAGAACTGTGGACATCGCCCCAAGATTGGAAATGGACCTTGGAGAAGGCACAGAAACTTGCCAAAGTCATGACTGAGGTTATGTCTCATCAAGACCTTCAAGACATGGTTAAGAAAATGCGTGCGGCTTGGTTGGCTACAACCAAGAACAAAGACGATTTTCTGAGAGCGAAGGACAGGGCTGTCCAAAGAGCGACAAGCTCTAACTATCAGGCTCCCGAACTGACTGCGGGCGTCTGTGACGACTGTAAACCTCTAAAGGAAAAACTCATTCACTTGGAGTGTTAGAAATATTCGCTTATGTCATTCTCACGTTTGGGGGATTTGTGTCGAGCAATCGTTTTTTCGTTCCAATTCTAGCTTCTTCTTCATTTCCTCGATTATCAAGAGCACGCCGTTTCGGTGTCAACTCTATCAGCTATGTCCGACCGGTCAGCCTTAAGCGGACAGAACCCCGAAGAGAAAGCAAGCGTAGGCCTAGGACTACAGGGACAAGTGGGAACAACCAATCCTAAAGGCCAAACCCCCGAGGATTATCAAGGCAAATTAGAATCGGACATACCCGGATGAATGATCCGAGCAAACAAAGACTAAGACTTAAAAGAACCACGGCTTCGCTTCGCGAAATACTAGCAGCAGGGTTACTTCGTGAGTGAGACCCAGAAACTTCTGATGTTGCCTGGTCCCACCAACGTCCCGCCTCGAGTGATGAGGGCAATGTTGAAGCCCCTTATCGGACACAGGGGCCCGGAATTCAAGGAGCTCTTTACGAAACTTCTCGGTAAGACCAAGAAGGTCTTTGAGACGAAGGGTGACATGTTCATTCTCACCTCCTCAGGCACGGGAGCTACCGAGGCCGCTCTCCAAAACATAACGGATGATGGGGACAAGATCATCGTTAATGTGAACGGCTTCTTCAGCGAAAGACTGGGCGAAGCCATCAAAGCCTACGGGGGAAAGCCTGTCATTCTGGGTTCAGAATGGGGGAAAGCTCCGCGGGTTGAAGATTTCAAGCAAATTGTCAAGGCAAATCCTGACGCTAAGGCGCTTGCGGTCGTCTACAACGAAACATCCACCGGCGTTACTGTCAGGGCACTTGAAGAGCTTGGAGAGATGTGCGCCGACCATGACGTGCTCTTGATAGTGGACGCTATCTCGATTCTGGGCGGTGATAAGTTGCCTGTGGACGATTGGAACGTGGATATTTGTGTGACGGCGAGCCAGAAATGTTTGATGACCCCACCAGGGTTGGCCTTTATCTCAGTAAGCGACAAGGCGTGGACGAAAATCAAGTCGAAGAAAATCAATCGCTCCTATTACCTCGACCTCTTAATGTATCAAAAATATATTCAGGACGGCTACACTCCTTTCACCCCGGCTGTGAGTCTTCTTTACGCTCTCAACGAGGCGTGCGACATGATACTCGAAGAAGGACTGCCCGCTCGTTACGAACGGCACAAGATATGTGCGGAGGCGGTCTACAACGGGATGGAAGCTATGGGACTTGGCCTCTACGCGGAAAAGGAGTCTCGATCCCACACAGTTGCTGCGGTAAACAGCCCCATGGGGATGGATGAGGGGAAAGTGAGGGAACTGATAAGAACGAAGTATGGAATAGACTTCGGCGGAAGCCTCGGCAAAGCGAAAGGAAAAATGTTCAGAGTTGGAATCATGGGCAACGTCGGATCATCCGACATAATGACAACAGTCGGCGCCATAGGATCCGCGACCTCAGAACTAGGTTTCAAGGCCGAGGTTGACGAAGGGTTAGAAGCAGCAAGAGAAACCCTATCAAGACTACCCGGAAAGGTGAGCTGAGAACATGGCAGTCAAACCTGGAGACTTCCTCCTAGTCAACTATACCCTGAAGGTGAAAGAGAGTGGGGAAACGGTTGACACCACGTTTGACTCCGTGGCCAAAGATGCCCACATCCATCGGGAGGACTCAACATTCGGTCCAAAATTCATCATTCTAGGAGAAGGATGGCTACCTAAGGGGCTCGAAGAGTCTCTTGTTGGACTGGACCCCGGGACAAACAAGACGGTTGAGTTAACCCCTGAGAAGGGTTTTGGCAATCGCGACCCCGGAAAAATGCGGCTAGTCCCGCTACGACGATTCAGAGACAAGGAATACCCGACTCCCGGCCAACAAGTCGAATTCGATGGAAGGCCCGCCGTTGTCCGAGCCGTAGGCGCCGGACGAGTCCAAGTCGATTACAACCACCCGCTTGCAGGCCGGACCCTAGTATACGATGTATCCATCGACAAGGTCCTAGAAAACGAGAACGAGAAGATCCTCAATTTAATCGCGTTGAGAATCCCTGAGGTTCCGAAAGAAAAATTCGCACTCAAGAAGCATCAGACCGATCTCACAATCGAGGTGCCAGAGGAGGCCTTCTATCTCAGCGGACTACAGGTGGCCAAGAAGGCTGTCACATCAGACCTGCAAAAATTCTTCCCGGATATCGATACTGTCGCGTTCCAAGAAGTCTTCAAGAGATCCGAACCAAAACCAGAATTGCCCGCTACCGCCGCGAAGCCAGTAGAAGTTTCTGCGGAGAGAGAAGAGAAGGCAGAAGCAGCGCCTGTTTCAGCACCTAAGAAGCCAAAATCCCCGGCAAAGAAGAAAGAAGCGACGGCGAGGAAGCCTTCCACTAGTACATCTCGCAAGCGCGCTAAGATGGGATCCGAAAACCAGAGATAGAGAATTCGGTTTAAGTCCCCTGGTCGGTGCTTTACCAAAGCGCGTGACTCTGTTGGCGATGCTTAGAGTTCCTCTGGGATAGAATATGAGGAGCATAGTTCTCATCCTAGGCGCCGCGATCACCTCAGCTGTTGTACTCATCGCGTTGGTAGGCGTGCCATTCTGGATCTCTAACGGCACATTCGGCCGGACATCCCTCGACAAGCCCAGCTTCGTCATCGTCGCGGTCAATCTCTCAAAGAACGGCACCGACTGCTATATCCGGTCGACAGTCTCGAACACTGGCAATATCTACATCAACCGACTCACGCTGAATCTGAATGGTACCTATGTCTTCTCGGACGGCAGGGTTGCTCCTAGCGGGCTCGATGACAACTGGCAACGATTTCAGAACTACGGATCCTTCCACTGCTCAGACGTTC
>WNGN01002020.1_pt1 | contig 25966 bp, 37 predicted proteins | sample 5400561 | NCBI WGS metagenome assembly WNGN01 (sample SAMN13153379, study PRJNA577476) | soil metagenome | isolation source: 115 cm soil or saprolite under Garry oak tree replicate 2 | place: USA:California | collected 2016-06-15 | reverse complement strand
GCATAATTGAATATATAACTCCCCGAAGGCATAAGAAAACCGGACGGCTTGAGTCGCCCGGTGATTATGTTGACTTTTTACCGATAACTTCCGCTTACATTGTATCCCTTCTAAGAGTGAACGTCAAGTTTGCAAAAGTTCATCAAACAAGCGGCAGGGAGACCCGTCTCCGTTTACGGGACGGGAGGAACTGCCGCGAACGTTTCCTTGATATCTTCTTGACTTCACATGCTTGTTGCTTTATAATATTGGTGTGAAACAAATGATCTCAGCCAAACTCAAATTGAAGACGAGCCTTGAGCAATTTCAAGCCCTTCGTCGCATGAGTCTTGCCTATCGAGACGGGCTCAATGCTGTCAGCCGCTATGCTTATGAGCATGGCAAAACCAGTAGCAATCAGTCCTTGCATCGGGGCATGTATGCTGAGTTACGTGCTCGATATCGCCTCCCCTCTCAACTGGCATGCAGTGTTGAGAGACAGGTGGCTGCAATGTACAAAGGGCTGTGGACGAAGGTCAAGAAGAATGCGCAAGCTCGTAAAGCAGGTATCACTAAGAAGCGATACAAAGGGCTTGATCAGGCGCCCACGTTTGTTTCACCCACCGTGCAGTACACCTATGAGCGTGACTACACCTTCAAGACGCAGCAACAGGTGAGTCTCAACACGCTTGAGGGGCGCATCACGCTCTCTTACCAGGGGTATGAGAAGCACGTGGCTCTTATTCAACATGGAGCCAGTATTGGTGACGCTAAGCTGTGGTATGACCAACACAAGAAACGCTTCTACTTGCTTGTCTCCCTTGAATTAGAGGTGGCAGATCCGACTTTTGAGAGTCACAAGGACGTGGTTGGGGTAGACGTGGGGATACGCTATCTGGCGGTCACGTCTACCTCAACAGGTGAGCCAACCTTCCATGAAGGGAAACGAGTCAGGCACCAGGCGAACCATTACGCGAGACTGAGGAAACGCTTGCTACAGAAAGGCACTCGCAACGCAACACGGCGGTTACGTCGGATTGCCCAACGAGAGAGACGGTTGAAACAGCAAGCGAACCACGTCGTCTCCAAACACATCGTGACAGAGCACCCACAAGCCCTGATCGGATTGGAACAGTTGACTGACATCCGAGACCGCACCAAGCGACGGAGGAGACGCCGTAAAAAGCACGGCAAAGGAACCGAACCTGTCTCACAAAAAGCACGGAAAGCGAACCGTGTGTACTCTCAGTGGTCCTTTGCCGAACTGCATGCGCTGATTGCATACAAGGCGGCACTCTCTGGTTCGATGGCGATCAAGGTGGACGCCAACTACACCTCAAAAGCGTGTCCCAAATGTGGATGTACGAGTGAGAAGAACAGACCCAATCAGGGATTACTGTTTCACTGTCAGAACTGCCACTATGAACTGCATGCTGACCTGGTAGGGGCACGCAATATTACCATGAGAACGCTCTTGCTCCGACAGGATTGGGGCAAGACGGGCTACTTGTCAGTTAGCCCCGATGCATCGGACAAAGAAGCCAAAGCAGCACGTCTTGCCAGATATGCTGAGTTGCGGTGGAGCCCAGATGCAAGCCCGTCCCCGAAAGGCGGACGCGGTAACTGACTAGGGACAATGATATGAGCTAGCCGAAACCACCTCTATTCGATTGTGGCGGTCGCGACCCTACACGCTGCGCTTCGATGCTAGTAGTTAGTCCAATTTGATTTTTATGGTACACTGAGGAAAAACAGGAGAAGAACAGATGGGACGAACCGCTCCGATACATCTCAGCAAAGACGAACGAGACCACGTGCAGGTCTTTGTGCGACGTGGCAAAGCCAATGCGCGAGCGCGAGTGCTACTCAAAAGCGATACAGGCTTCACGAATGCTGAGTTAGACAGGTCTCAGATGGAACACTATTTTACCAGCTTTGGTAAAATTACACCTTGGACTTAATAAATTAGGTTGTACCGCTGACAATAGTGAGTATATAGAACAGGTGCGACCTCTAACTCAATTGAACACTTTTTGGTCACCTCCATGGATAATATACCTAACAGATTGAAATCTTATGAATTATCAGCAGAAACAGTTTCAGCGCACTCATACAACGAATACAAACACCCTAAACGAGATCGTGCAACAAGCAATGGGCACTAACATCGGGCAGGTTACTCGTATCAACAAGGGACAGTCTAACGAAGTTTATTTCATAGACCTAAAGGATGGATCATTTGTCCTTCGAATGGCGAAAGGATTTGACTACGATATATTTGCCATTGAACGATGGGCAATGCAGGAAGTGAGCCGCCGTGGGGTTCCTGTTGCTGCTATTTTGGCACAGGGCTCGGTGGTTGAGAGGGATGAAGTGATCTACTACCAGGTTCAAGAGAAATTGACAGGCGAACCGATGGATAGCCTGCTGGCACAAGGTAAGGTTGGACGCGATCGATCTGAAAGACTGACTGAGCAGGCCGGCGAACTACTTGCAGCTATTCATGCGGTGTCGATATTTGGGTGGGGAAGAATAACCAGACCACATCACGGGACATATGAGTCTTTTGAAGAGCGGTTACTCGCCCTTCAAGAAGACTCGGAGAAGTTCGACAAAGCCCTCGCTCAGTTCAACGCTCTTGGAGTTCCTCAATTTGAAGAAGTGTGGCAGGAAGTGCTTTATCTTGAATCATTTGCAGTCTGTAAACCTGTTTTATTGCATTATGACCTAACGCCAGATCATATCTTTGTTGATAGCGATGATAGCATTACTGGTGTTATTGACTGGGGAGCCGTTCAGAGTGGCGATCCAGTACGCGATCTCGTCCGCTGGAATTATTGGGACAACTATGAATTCTCTATAGACTGGCTAGCCTCCACCTACGGTCAATCACTCGTTCATAGTAAAGGCTTTGAAGAACGCATGAAACTGGCGAGAATAGTTGATGCATTACTTTTATTGGACAGCTCTACCTATAACATTCCAAGTGTTGCCGACGCCAAACACGCCGCACTGGTTATCAGAGACACTATCAAATAAGGTGTAGGCATACCGTGTCTGCTAGTAGTAGTCAGTCCAGTTTGAAGGAGGGATAAAGCTCATGCATCTGAGCGCGAGCATCGGCGCAGGTAAAGCGCCAATGGATGCGACACTGCTGCGTATTGCGCTCAGTCGCCAAGGTCACGATGTGCTGCCACAGATGATCGAAGCTCTTGACGCGCTTGGACAAACAGCCCCGCTCAAAAATGCTGATCTCGATCTCGGCCATATTCAGCCGGGCTTCCATGTTTGGGCGTGTAATGCACCTCCAGTCGTTGCCAGATGCGTTGCGATTCCTCCGGAGGAAACGCCTCGTAGAGGCTGGCCGCCGTATGGGTGTTGAGATGGTCCATCACCAGGCGGATCACGCTCGCCTCGGGATAGACCTCGTAAACCAGCCAGCGCATCGTCTGAGCAAAATCCAGTCGGGTGCGCCGCTCGGTCATTTCGACACAGCGACGTCCGGCCAGCGGTTCGACGAACAAAAACAAATTCGCCGTCCCCGAGCGCTCGTACTCACAGTCGGAGCGCTGGGCGTAGCCCGGTTTCATCGGCAGTGGCTCACGCACCTCGCCATGGACCACCAGCGGCTTTTCGTCAAAGTAGACCTGCGGAGCGCTTGGATCATACGGTTGGGCATACAGGTCCAAGATGTCCTCCATAGCAGCGACATAGTCGGCATCGATGTCGGGAATGCACCACTCTTCATGTTCCCAGGGCTTCAACGCGTTTTTTTGAGCAACTGGCGCACTGTTTCCGGCGAGATCCCTCGCACATATCCCAACGCGACCGCTTTGCCTGCGAGCATGCGCACCGTCCAGTGGTCATGTCCATCCGGCACCTTGCTACAGCTAATCGCAATGAGATGGGCTGCCTGCCCATCGGTCAGCGCTTGGCGTCGGCGCTCTTGCCGTTTGTCGGTCAGCACCGCCTCGACACCTCCGGCACGAAAGCGTTGGCGAATGTTGCGGATCGGCTGCTCCGAGATGTCGAGCACCTCGGCGATTTCGGCATCGGTCCAGCCTTCATCGCTTTGCAACAGCACTCTGGCCCGCGTGAGCGTTCGGGCATTGGCTTTGCCACGTCGCACAAACATTTGCACGTGGTCTCGTTCGTCTTCGCTGAGGTGCATTGGAGCTGGTCGTCCCATCAGATCTTCTCCCGTTTTCCCTCAGCATACCATAAATTTCAAACTGGACTGACCACTAGTGCGTATCGAGACACTTTTGCAATTCTAGATCGATCGTGCCGAGCGTCTTTTGGAGGCTCTTTATAATGTTGACCACCTCGAGAGGATTTGCTACGCCCTCGCGCTCCTCTTCTTGTTCGCTTTCTTTCAATGCCCTCAGTTCAGCGGCAAGACGGTCATGTAGCTCGCGTAGTTGTTTGCACTTGTCAGCATTGTTGTTCATGCTGTTCATCTGCCTTTCAAAACATATAAACATGTGTTGATTACTGCCCGAAGCTGAAACGTGGAGTCCTTTTGACCCCTACGGCGCTTCATCTCCTTGACAGCACACCGCACTCCCTAGAGAGTGTGTGGCCTCAGCCAGGCAAGGAACCGCTGGGAGATGTTGATCGCGCTGTTCTCATCGCGATCCATCACCAGGCCGCAGTTCTCACAGCGATACGTCCGTACCCACAGCGGCATGTCTTTCTTGCACTTGCAGACATGGCACGTCCTGGTGGTATCGCGTTCATCAATGATATGGAGTTCTTTCCCAAAGCGCAAACACTTGTAGACAAGCATCTGCACAAAGCTATAGAGACCCCAATCATTATACACCATGCGGTTGCGGATCTGCCGCTTCTTGCGCTCCTTGGGGGTCTCATCCTCGCGTTGCTTGATGACCATCTGCCGTTGGGAAAGATCGCCGATCACCACAGCCCTTTCAGCCAGTCGGTGTGCGATGAGATGGGAGGCTTTATGCAGACAGTCGTGTTGTTTGCGCCGTTTGTGCTCAGCAACCCGCTTGTAGACCTTGGAGAGATGAATGTAGCGGCGCGATTTTTTCTTGCACTTGTCTCGTTTGGAACGAATCTTGTCCAGTTGCTTGTTGTACCAACGGTAGCCCCTGAAGCCGCCGATGTGGTAGAAGCGTCCCTGCGGAAGTGCACGGGAGGGTCTTCGGTGAGGTGGGCGACGATGTCGGGAAAGCGTTTGGGTCCCCACTTCCCGCCTCCGCCTGTGGGCAACACTATTGTGTTGCCTTCCATCTTGTCCAGGTACATCGCCGGGTAGCACAGCGTGAAAAACTGGTGTCGGGGTTTGAAGCGCGGGAAGCCCGGCTTCTTCTCACCTTTAGCTACCCGCCGGAAGAAGCCCTGCATGGCGTGATCGAGGCGGAAATAGACCTCATGCAAGAGCTTGCTGTAGACAGCGCGTAACTCAGGGTCATACTGCTTGCTCTCTTGCAGGGACTGTTTGGCACGCTCGAAGTTCCACCGTTCCCCGCTGCGCAGGTGCATGACCCACCAGTTGTAGAGGCCCCGGCACTTGCCCTGCATCCATTCCAGCGTCGCGGCATCTCGCTCGCTCACCTCGATTTTGATCTTCTTCGACAGCAGCATGTCATCCTCCCTGTGTCTGCCGCCCATAGCGGCGGCGCGTCCTGGTCTTCCTGGCTCGCTCCTGGTGGACCAGGCCCTGCCGCAGCGGGGGACGGGCGACCAGGATGGAGCCGAGTTGGAACACGCCCAGCCCCATCCGGTTGAGCTTGAGCCGGGTGCGCAAGATGGCGTTACGCACAGGCCGCATCTCCTCCTCCCAGCCTCCGTGCTCCAGCGCTGCTTGCAGGAGGGGGCGCGCCCGGGTGACGGCCTGATCTTCGGTGGTGTTCCAGGCGAAACTCGCCCAGAGCACCTCGTAGAGGCAGTGGTGGGGGTAATTGTCCAGCAGCGGCACCAGGAGCGTCATCTCGGCCTCGGTGAACTGTTGCTCGCCCAGGACCACCGCCCGGTCCTCTTGTATGGTCAGGTGGGCCAGCGTGCCCAGGCCGCGGTGAAAGGCCAGGCTCTGCCCGGGCGGCAAGAGGCCGTCCAGCGGATAGTGGGTGATGAGCGCCTTCCCCTCCTCGTCGTCACCGCGCCCACCAGGCGATGGCGAGGTCGGCGTGCCTGGTGCTGCACGCAGCGCGTGGCTGCCCATAGCTTCCCTCCCTGTTCCTGTTACTGGTAGGCAACGATGATCTGGATCGCGTCCGGGTCCGCCGGGAGCCTAGCCGCACTGACCGTGGCGCTCTGGATGCCCGGCAGGTGCAGCAGGTCGCTCGTCGCCTCTCGTCTGCTGGTGCCTGCGATCAGGTGGCGGATGTACTGCTCTTCCTGCGGGGAGAGCTGATAGGTGTAGGTCGCCTCGGCTTGCACCTGGACGGTGGCCATTCCGCGTGCCTGGTCGGTGATGGGCGCCTGGAGGATGGTCACCTGGATCGTGCCCGAGAGCGTGTACCCGCGCTCGAGCTGGCGTGCTGCTTAGTGGGCGAGCGCCTGCCGGGCGGGTCTATCGACGGCGTTCCTGGGATACCCGAGGCCGCGACAGATTGCGGTGACGGTCACCTGGAGGTTGGTCGCGACGTCCCCCGCGTGGTGATCGCTGGTGATGAGGGTTCCACAGGGCGGGCTGAGGAGGGCCTCCTCCCCGTTAACCTGGGATTGGAGCGCGGCCTGTGCGGCCGTGTCGAGACCGGTCTTCAGGGTAGTCGCTGCGGTGTCGAGATCGGCCCGAGTGACCACCGTGTCATCTCGTGCATCTTGCCCGCCGGTGAAGGGGGCCAGGTTTTCCGCCGCGACCGAGGGAGCGCAGCAGGCCTGGTGGATAGCGCCCGAGCGGAGATTGCCCTGCGGCCCTGGCAGGAGCGTGTGCGCTGGGACAGTGACTTCCCCATACACGGGCGGGTTGCCTGCCGGGATGAAGGCGGCGCGCTCGGTGACGACCTGCACGCCAGAGGGCGCGGTGAGCACGGTCCCTGCGGCGATGGTCTGAGCAGTGAGCAGGCCGTTAAAGAACGTGATCGCACCCTTGGGCACGCCTGGCGTCCTGGTGCCAATGCCCGGTCGCTGGGGCCGTTGTCGTCTGCGCGAGCGTGAGCGGCCCCAGGGGACGACCCTGGAAGGAGAGTGTGGTCACGGCGCTAAGGTCGCGGCTCAGTGGGGTGATCGTCACGGTGGCGGGTGGCGCGAGGAAGGCAGGCAGGAAGAAGTGCGCCAGCAGGACAGCCAGACAGACTGTGCCGGTCGCCACCACCAGCAGGGAGGAAAGCCTGCGGGGTTGTGGGGCGGGCGCTTCCTGCTCATCAGGGGCTACGTGCACGGTGATCTCGCCGTGCGGGGCCTGCTGCCCGGCGTCGGGGGATGTGGCCTCCGGTTCAGGTGGCGGCAGTTCCAGCGTCACCTCGCCCTCGATCACCTTCGGCTCGGCTGCTGGTACTGGCGTGTCGTGCGGTACTGAGATGCTTTCCTGTTGCTCTATTGCTGGCGGCATAGTGGTTCCTCTCTCTTATCAGGATGAGGAGGAGCAGTCTGGTCACCGCTTCTCCGAAAACATGCTACAGATGGGGGACAAACCGGGTCCCATTGTTGAACCAGACCCAGAAGGTGCCATTGACGAAGACCAGCAGATCGGGCTTGCCATCGCCGTTCATATCGCGAAACGAGAGCGTGGCCGGCACCAGGTCGGCCCCGTCCATTGCCAGCCGGATGATGAGGTACAGGGAGGGCTGGTGCCGTTCGGGGTCGCCCGGGATCTCCATGACCTCGATCACCCCGTGCAGGTTGATGGCGATGAAGTGGCTCAGGGGGTGGGCGCGGTCCCCGTGTCCGACAGCGGCATCGGTCTGATACGTCCTGGGGTAGCCATAGGTCATATCGTCCAGGTGCCGCTGCCAGGCAGGCGGTACGGAGAGGAAGAGTGCGACGAAGACGGCGCAGAGCGCCATGCTCAGTCCCAGGGAGAACAGGGGATGCCGGCCCAGGCAGCCGCGACGGCTCTGCCCTGCCTGCGGGTGCCTGGCAGGCGCCACGTCCCTCACGGGGCGGCGCCGCACAATGGCTGTGTTCCTGGGGCGAGGTGGCTCCTCATACTCCCGCTCCTCTCCCACGTCATAGCCTGCCTCCCCGCGCGTGGACGCTCGGTACACCACAGTGCTCGTGGTCAGCGGGTCATCTTCAGGATGCAGGCCAGGGTGGTGACCCGCGCGATGACGGGGAGCGGGCCACGCCTGGGTGACGCTCGCCCGTCGTTTGATGGGTTGGGGCTGCTCGGCGATCTGTTCGCTGAGGCCGTGCCAGGTCATATGTGTCCTCCTCGCTGGGGGGAAGGCCCATCCTGCGGTGTGGGAGACCCCTGTCTCCTGGGGAGAGAAACCGCCACCTGACCGGGCGTGCGCACCGCGCCACAGCGGGAACAAACGAACCAGCCGGGGCAGGCGGTCTGCTGCCAGGGGTGCCCCAGCAGCGCACAGCGTTCGAGCGGGGTCATGTGCTTCCTCATGAGGCTATCCTCCCGGTAACTCGTGGCAATGGGACCACCCGGGTCTCCTGCACTTCACAGAGCAGCGCCCACAGCCGTTGGACCTGCGCTGTCGCCTGCTCTAAGCACTGCTGGGCGCGCTCGCGCTGAGCAGGCGAGAGTGGTTCATGGTGGGCGAGTTGTTCAAGCCACCAGACCGCGCTTTTCCAGCACCGGCGGGCTTCGCCCAGGTCCTCAAGGGTGCGGGCGATGTCCTGAGACGACAGGTGGAGAGGCGGCGGCACGCCCTCTGACGGCGGCTGCTGAGAGTGGGGTGCTGCCTGGGAGGCACGAATGGTGTGGCGGAGCGCGGCGGCCTCCCAGGAGAGCGCGGTAAAGGACATGCCGACCGCTCCGAACGCCGGGCAGGTCATAGCCTCGAGACCAAAGGCGGCCCACTGCTGGGCCAGTGGCTCAAGCGGGAGCCAGTAGGTACTGAGATCAGCTTGCGATAGGGGTGAGAAGGAGGCAGCAACAGGGCTTGCTGCTCCCTGAGTGGATGGGTTGAGTGATGTAGCCATGAGCGTTCCCTCCTGGTGGCTTGACATGTCGGGACCTCATGTGCCTAGCTAAGGCTGAGAGGACCCGTAGCACTTCCTTCACGACGACTACGTGTGTGCTCTCGCTCGCTACCCTATCGTCCAGCACACGATAGGGTAGTACAATATCACCTCCTAATAATATTTACCCTTCTTTAGAACGTCCCTCTGGGTGAGTCCTCTATACAGGCCTGTCACAACCTGATATAATCTACTAGCAATAGTAATGTCAGGCCGTAACAATAAGCTTTTCCACAAATACACCAATTACACTCAATTAATCGTGTGCGCCATAAAACTCTTCAATTTGGCTAGCGTGTATCAATGGCAACACTCAACTGAGCTTGCTGTCTACGAATTTCATGACACATATTGCGCACCAAACCATACGCCATGAAACCTTCCGGTTGAGCTAGGTGGCAACACGCAATTAGCTTTCCCCTACCAATTTCACAGCACAGAAGTAAGTCTAACACAAAACTGGGTAATTTTCAATAGTTTTGACTTGCTTTTAACACTTAGAAGTGTTAAAATTCAACGGAGATTGTCTTCTACCTGTTCCTGTGCTAAACTAGCCACCAGAACAAGTATTTTTTATAGAGGTGGCACATGCGTTTAGAAGATTTTCGCATTGAAGTTGCGAAACTCACACGTCAGCAGTTATCTGTTCTCTCTGATGTGGGTGTATCTACCATCCAGCGGGCGGAGAAAGGTGAACGTATCAGTCGGCTCATGAGAGCACGTCTCTTAGATGGATTGAGCAAGCATCTAGGGAAACCAGTAACAAAAGAAGAGATTGACGAGTTTAAAGACGATTCCTTTTCTGATGATACTTAACAGGTTAGACATGTGAGGAATCGCGCTAATGACAAAGCGAACATATACTATTTATGCTCTCACCGATCCCAGAGACAACGGTGTAAGATATATCGGGATAACTGTAAATCCCGATGAAAGGCTAAAGCAGCACATATGGGGCGACATTAATATACCTAAGAGAGATTGGATACGCGAACTAAATCAATCTGGCCTTGCTCCTATCATGTGCAGTATCGAAACAGCCGAAACTGAGGGAGAAGCTCTTGAACGTGAGGCATATTGGATACAGCAGTATCTCAGTAAAGGTGTAAGGCTAGTCAACATACTAATGACACCATACACTAACACTCATGCTTTAGTTGGGATCATCACAGGAAGGGTAACACTAGATGCCCTCATTACGGAATCAGGACTCAAAAGGGTATCCCTAGCTGCTCAAAGTGGAGTCACTACAGCATCTATCATTCGAATCTGTCAAGGCGCTCCAACATCTAGAGTTACTGTAATCAAGCTGCTAAGAGTCCTGAGGAATTATCTCAAGCGCGATATCAAAATAGAAGATATCGATGGATTGAATATCACTAAATAAGCAAACCATAGCCCCCCCTCATTAGCAACAAGAATCATATCTTTAGTGGCCTCGTACATTGTAAGGAGGGGAAAAATGGCAACACTCAACGACCTCATTACGGAGGCAGGACTCAGAAAGAAAGAACTAGCAGACCAAAGCGGGGTTGACGTAGCTACCATTATCCGTATCGGTAATGGTAAAGCAACAACAAGGGTTACTGTCGTCAAGCTGGTACGGGTCCTTGAAAAATGCTTAGACCGCAGTATAGACATAGATAGTATTGAAGGGTTAAATATCAACAAGTGACTTGCCAACACGCATTGATTTTTATGAGGGTTATTTTGTGAGTGAGACAACCAGTGACGCTCAGGATAAGTATATTTCTATCGATAAAGCCGTGCGCTTGCTGTGTGTCAGGTTCGAGAGGATTACCTGGTTTATCGCCACTGGCCTACTCACATCCAAAGTTGACCCACGAGATAGGGGTAGAAAACTTGTATCTCTACAAGATGTACAGAGCCTTCGCAATTCACCACACCTCCTTTTAGATTTTCAAACCTGTGCCTAACTCCCGTTCACCCTCAACATCAAAATGACGGAAGACCTAGATGTTTGCATAGGCCGTTCACAAAAGGTATAAACTTATGGAACAAGCGAATGACCAAGGACCACAAAATCCGGCAGATCTCCCTTTGGTCACGTTCGATGCGAATATCGTGATCGCCTTGCGCAACTGAGAATGTGCTGCGGAAGATCGGGCTGAATGAGTCTACCTGGGAAGATGCAAAAGAGAAATATCAGAGACTGGCAGGGAGAGCGATATAAAGGGAAAAGGGCCTTTGCTTACGGTGGCATAGGGGCGGTGTTCTTGCTGCCAAGTGCGTTCTAGTTCATCTGTGGGATGAACGGTTCAGGCACGTCCCCTTCGTTGCGCTGCTCATGACGCTTCCATGACGCCTCCTCCTTATACTCGTACCAGAGAGGGCGAGGCGCCTGCGCTGGGCAGTGGCCTTCAACCCTGCCAGATGGACCTGGGAGTTAGCAAATGCCCTCTGAATCATGTCTAAGTAAAGGAAGGCCGATCCATTTCGGCAGTTTGGACACCGCGCTCAACCGGGAGATCTCAACACAAAGGAGAGAGAGATATGGAGAATCCAAAGCGGCCGGGACTGAAGTCAGGGGTGAGGACAGAATTTACCATCATTGGGAACGTCAAGCCAGGCCACGAACAAGTGCTGCGCGAGACTATCAAGCGGAGAGCGGCCGATCCCCGCCGAGCGGAGGCCGCCAAACAGTTCGGCACGATACATGAAGCCAGAGTTGTTCTCATCGACAACGACACGCGGCTCCTGTTCTGTAGCAGCTTCGACGGCACATGGGATAAGTACATTGATGACTTTGCCGTTGCCGACAACGCCGTCGCGCAATCATTTGCGGAGTTCTGGTCGCATGTCGAGGGCTACCCGGGCATCACGGACCCGAGCGTCAGGGACTGGTTAACGGCGCACCAATATGAAGCCATCGCTTATGATAGCAGCTATCCCGAGCCCACGGTCAAGGAGATCTGGAAAGCGCTGGAGGTGCAGCACGCGTTCCAGCAGGTGCTCGACAACCCTACGGCTGAGCAGGCGCTGAAGCACCCGGCGTTGAAACCGCTGCTCGACCAGGCAGCGACGTAATCGGGAGAGCGGCTCAAGCCGGGCGGCAGGCCGTATTTGGCTCCGCCCCATCCGACAGCAAGCAATCGCTTACAAACAACGCCTGGGACAGTGACGCCAGGAGGGTCAACCATGCTTGAATTCAACGACATTCAGAGCGGTGTGCTCCGCCCTCGTCCTACGCCGTATGCCGCAACGTACATCATGCTTCGCATCGACGATCGCGCCGCCGGACATCAGTTGCTGAAGCGACTCACACCCGCGATTGCCTCGGCCACCGATCTGACCAGCTCTGCAGGCGATGCCTGGGTCGCGGTGGCGCTTTCCTCTCACGGCCTCAAGGCGTTAGGCGTCCCCCAAGCATCGCTTGAGAGCTTCTCACCGGAGTTCCAGCGGGGGATGGCGGCACGCGCCGCGGAACTGGGCGATGTGGGCGAGAGCGCTCCTGAAAAGTGGGAGTGGCCGTTGGGCACCTCCCAGGTCCATCTCGTGATCGCTGCGCTCGCACCCGATCAGACGCGCCTGGCGAAGGTCCTCTCACCTGCAAGACATGCCTACCAGCAGATGCCTGGCGTGACGGCGATCTACCGGCAGGACTGCTATCAACTTCCCACGGGGCGCGAACCATTCGGCTTTCGGGACGCCATCGGCCAACCGACGATCGAGGGGAGCGGTCTTGCTGGGAACAATCCCCAGGAAGCTCCGCTCAAGGCGGGGGAGTTTATCTTGGGGTATCTCGACGAGTCGGGGAGGCAGCCTCCGCAGCCCCAGCCCGAGGTGCTGGGCCGCAACGGGTCGTATGTGGCCTTGAGAAAACTGCATCAAGATGTCGCCGCGTTCCGCCGATACTTGGCGGCACACACCACCAGCGCAGCGGAGGAAGAATGGTTGGCTGCCAAGATGATGGGGCGCTGGCGCAGCGGTGCGCCCCTCGCACTCTGTCCAGAGTATGATGACCCAAAGCTCGGTGCCGACGCGCAACGCAACAACGATTTTCTGTACTATGATGACGATCCCAAGGGCCTCAAATGCCCGCTTGGCTCGCATGCACGGCGCATGAACCCGCGTGACCAATTCAAGCACGAAATTACCCAGGTCAATCGCCATCGCTTGATTCGCCGCGGCACAGTCTACGGTCCCCTCCTTCCAAAAGGGGTCATGGAGGACGACGGAGCCGAGCGTGGCATCATCTTCGTCTTCATCGGTGCCTCACTTTCGACCCAGTGAGAAGGATCCGATGTGTGGGCCCAATGACGGGACAGGCGTGTTCACTATCCCCAAGCAGCCCATCCGCCAACGCCTCCACGGCTTGCCGCAGTTCGTGACCAACCGCGGCGGGGAATACTTCTTTATGCCCGGCCTGCGGGCTTTACGGTGGCTGGCGGACGCCTCCTATGTCGCCGAGGGAGGAGGTGGAGCCGAGCGCTAGCCGAGGTCCAAACCGACTCACGACATTGTGGGTCTCCCGTAATTTTGATGATTCGGATATGAGGAGCTATGCGGAGATTTTTGGCGGTTTTTGTGGGCTTCTTCATTTTTTCCAAAGCCGCTTCTCAAGCATACTCGATGGCCTTCTTCCTGTCAACAAGCGAACAGTGTTTTTCTGATTCATCAAAATGGCGGAAGACCCGACATGGTTGACACATACTTCTAGCATTCATGGCAATGCCAGTGGTATTGCCAGAGGTCGAAATTGGCGAGGAAGGAGAGAGTGATGAAGAGAATGGCGGTTCATTTCCGCAGCAACTCCGGTGCCAAGCCCAATCCGGTCAAAGGCTTCTATACCGCCCTGGCGATGTTCCTGCCCCTGCTTGTTCTGACCATGTTTGGTCAGAGTGCGTTTGGTGTCCTGGTCATGACTGGTGCATTGCTTACCTCATTCGGGGACATCGGCACGTCGTACCGCACACAGGCATGGTCGCTGGGAATGACCGCACTGGGTCGGCTCATCGCTGGGCCATGGTGGGTAGAGATCGGGGAGATCTTCCTTGTGGTCTTCATCAGCGGACTCCTCTCGGTGTATGGTCGGGTTGCGGCTACAATGGGATTGCTTTTGACGATCCCGTTCGTGAGCTCGCTTGCGAACCGTAGTGGTCCGGCCACGGCGCTAGCAGCGGCGGGAGGCTTTCTGCTTGGTGGGGCGATCTTGATGCTGTTCGTGTTCTTGTTTGCATGGCTCCAGTCACACCGGAGCATGCCGAGAAACGAAGTGCGACCGAACAGGTCACAGTCACCACTCACCACGCGCGCCTCGCAGCTCACGTTGACCTCCCCGCTGCTGCGCTTTAGCTCGCTGCGTGCAGTGGGAGCAGCAGTTGCAGCAGGGAGCGGCTGGATCTTGGGAGGGCCGCCATTCTATTGGGCGGCCCTCACCGTCATCATCTGCACCAAGCAGGATCAGAAGGCCTCGCTGATGATGGCGCTACAGATTGTCGTTGCGACGTACCTGGGTGCGCTGCTGGCAGATGTATTGATTGCTGGCATGCAGAACGTTTTGGCGTTAGAGCTGATCGTAGTGGCGATCACGGTCCTGGCATTCACCATAAAAGATCTGAACTACCTCCTGTACCTCTTCTTTTTCATGATCCTGATCCTGCTGCTCATCAGTATCGGGATGTCAGGTCAGTCCCTTGCCGTATGGCGAGTGGTAACCATCTTGATCGGCGCATGGATCGTCCTCGTGATTACCTTTCTGAGCCAGTTGTCCTTCTTTAAGATATCTTGAGCGATTTAAAAGAGAGAAAAGGAGCAGAACATGATTGATCCAGCGAAAACTGCCGAACAGCAGGACAAGTCTGCCGACACCAAGAAGATGCCGCCCACCTTCGACCCGGCCTATGTCCAGGGCGCCGTGAAGCCGTTTTTCCTCAGCGCCATCTATCAAGGCGAACGGCCATTGCTTCCCATGATCGACCTCTCCCTTAGCAAGGAGGCGGCGATGCCAGCTCACCTCGTCGGGATGCTCTACGACAATTGGGAGCTGAATATGGAGGAGGAGGGACTCACGGTCTTCATCCAGGGGTACCAGAAGCGCGGACCAAACAACGAGAGAAAGAGAATCTACTACTCGGCTGTCACGCCGGATCTGTACGGTCCGATGTACTCGGACAAGATCAAACGCTTCCTCGATTACCTCTTCGACGAGCAAAACGAAGGCAAGCCACTGATGCAACAGTACTACCAGAGATACTTCGACATGTACTGGGACCTTCACCTTGGCGTCACGGGGGACGACATTCCGCCCGAGGTCAGGCAGATCGGCCAGAGCTTCGTGGCTGTCGTCAGCTTCCGCTACCCGATCTTGCAGGTCGTCCATGACAACTACATGCGTGTGCGCCAGCTCCGTCAACTCCTCAAAGATTGGATTGACCAGCGAGTGCAAGAGCTGATCGACGGTCATGTGCCCAATCCCGAGAAGACCCTGGTCTACTACTGGATCAAGAACGGCGCGCTGGGGGAGAACTTCAGGAGGGAGGACATGGTCTTCGAGTGCTTCCACAACTTTCTTGCGTTCAGCCAGTGGGGCAATACGCTCTACAACATGATAGCCCGCTTGGAGGCAACCAATGGGGACCCGGCTGTCCGCTCATGGTTTGAAAAGACGATGAAGAGTGGCCCCGACGAAACGGACCACTCCGCATTCAGCAGGCTGGACCGTTTCGTGATGGAGTTGTTCAGGACCATCTCGCCCAACCGCGGCAGTACCTCAGTGCTGCCTGCTCAGGAACAAGCTTTTGGCACTGGGTCCACTGGCCCCAGCACCATTATTACGCCTCATCTGGAAACCAGCAGAGACCCTCTTCACTGGAACAATCCGAATGACTTCGACCCGGATCGCTATAAGCAGGCTCCGACGAGTGAACAGAACGACGAAACCAGGTGCAAGCAAGTCGGGTTGGCTCAATGCCCCTTCAGCAGGGAAGCCTTTCGAGTCAAGGACGGACGGCAGGCTTCGATAACCAACAGTGCGTTTGGCGCAGTGTACGCGCGTGTCGACGACCAGACCTATCCAGTGTGCGACGATGCCGGGTATGCGCCATTCGGCTTCGGATATCGCCGTTGCGCAGGCGAGTTCCTCACCATTGGTTTCTTCAAGGATCTCCTAAGAAAGGTGTGGAGCGAAAAGATCGCCTTTATGAGGCTCAATATCGACCCTGCCGAGTTGTTAGCAGTGGGACCGGCAACGGTTGTGCCGGACAACATTGGCTTCAAGAGGGCGCAGTAACATCTTCCAGCGTTTTGGCCTATTTGGCCCGTACACGAAACATACAACGTGAAGGAGTTGTAAATGTTGAGAATCGGTGGGCGAGATTTTGACCTGATGTGGGCGGTAAAACGAGCAGGGGTCCTCAGAAAAATGGAGAGGTCATGTGATGTGTCAGCACTGGCCGGCAGAGACAGAAGAGATCGCTTCCCCTCGGCCCCAAAAAATGAATCTGCACTCATGCTCGTTTTACCGCCCGCAGAATGAGCAAGATTTCTCCCATGGAATAGGTCTGGCACCATCTTGGTGAAATCTCGCAAGTCAAAGTCGAAGCAACGATCCTGTTTGTGCTCACAGAGAAAATGCTTTCTCTCAAAACAAGCTCATCATTCACCAAAATGGTGCCAGACCCACGGAATTCCCAAATTTACAAGACCGCATCAAGGGATCAAACAGCAGATTCCCGAGCCGAAAGCTGGATCAGTGCCAGCAGATCACACGGGTGGCAAGGTCCTCAGCTTCCCGATCCTGGGTGGGTTCCATCATGACTATCGCAGAAGTGCATACGCTCTTTCAGAGAGGAAGATGTGACTGCCTGAGGCATGGGAACACCTGAGAGAAGTCTTTCACACTGCTTCTTTTGTTAAGAACCAGCAGGCAGTTGCTGAGAGTTTTCCTTGCAAAAGGAAACAAGCACGAGAGACGTGCTCATCCTGGTCAGTGGTTTGTTGCCTTCTCAGGCAAGGATGTTCATCCCGAACTTGACTCAAGGTACATTTCCTCGTCAAAGCACCAGATAACGGAAGAGGGTAACTTTCAATTTGTCTGGCGGATAACCAATGTAGCCAGCACAGCCCGGACTGCCCTCCGGGCTTCTTGCCGCTTCTCTTGCGCAGGCTCTTGGGCTGACGGTGAAACCGATCAGAGGAGGGCGGCAAGTGACTGGTGTGGCTGTCCTTGTTCAGCTGCTCTTGCAAGGCGTCCACCTGCTCTCTAAGCCTAGCGATATCGTGCTGCAGTTGAGCGATCAACTCGTCTCGTTGCGCAAACTGCTCTTGCAGCAGGCTCTTTTCTTGTCGCAGGTACACCACTTCTTCTTCGGCTGTCATGTCCCTACTGTATTCGGTTCCGGCTTGCTTGGCAAGCCTTCTGGTGCGCGAGAAGAGTTACCATTGCTCTCTCTTCCTCGTGTTTCATCGATTGATGATATCACTGTAACCACTCTCATGAGAGAATCACTCTTCGAACAGCTGCGTCGTAGCCTGATTGAGCCAGTACCGCGTTCCACTTCCTGTTCTGCGAACGTTTCATACACCGATTTGGGCCAGTACCCGTCCCTCTTTGATAGCAGCCAGAAGTGCTGCATGGTCGCGTTCGGCCTGGTCGGCATACACTTCAGCAAACGAGGCGATGGCTTGGTCGAACGTGTCCCGGTTGCCCAGGTAGCCGCTGATCTGTGCCGGGTCACTCGTACGCGCATGCGCCCGCGCCAGAGTGGCTGCGCACAACTCGACGTACAAGCTAAACTCGCTCAGGTTCATCGTCTCGATCTCCGCCGACCACTTCATGTCCCGCAACTGTCGCACATAGTAGTCCCTCCCACCTAAGGTCGACCACCCGAGGAGAATGTCGCTGGCTGCCTGCATCATGCGCTGTCCCACCACCACGCGCTCCCCGTGGTTGGCAAAGGGGCTCGTCCCCAGGTACGGCTCGAGCACCGATGCCGACGCCTCCTTGATCTGCATGAACAGCGGATCATCGCCCTCTGCTCCTCCTAAGGCCAGCACGACCGCACAGACGGTGCCCACGCTCCCCACTCCCACCACTTTGTGCGCCAGGTCCAGCGCCTGGTAGCGGCTGATCAGGATACGTCGCTCCTGCGGCAAGGACGCCAGGTAGTCTAACACAAACGCTCGCAACTGCTCGGTGTCCAATTGGTCCTGTCCCGTGTCCCACTGGCCGTAGTGAAAGATCAACGGCGGCTCATCCTTGATGCGGTACTGGCCATCCACGACCTCGGCCAGCTTGGGAAAGGTTTCGATGCGCGTGCGCTTGCTTGCTCGTTCCGATTTGCGCTCCATGCCTCGTTTCAGCTTTTTGCCACGTGTGAGCGCGATCAAGCCCTCCACTTCGAGGTGGGAATACCAGACATCCAGGTGGTTCATCTGGGCGAACTGCCCCATACTCTCACGATAGCGCTGCAGGCATCTCAAAACCGCCTGCTTGCTGTCCCGGGGGCTGTAGCCATTCTGCCGCCCTGCCAGGACCACGCTGGCAGCCAGTCGCTTCACATCCCATTCCCAGGGGCCTGGGAGCGTCTCGTCGAAGTCGTTCAGATCGAAGACCTGCCGGCGTTCGGGTGAGGCATAGACGCCGAAGTTGCTCAGATGCGCGTCACCGCAGAGCTGGGCTTTGATACCTGAGATGGGGGTAGTGGCCAGGTCATGCGCCATGAGGTCTGCTGAGCCGCGATAGAACGCGAAAGGGGACAGCGACATGCGTCCAAAGCGGATGGGCACCAATGGCTCTACTCGCGTCTTATTGGCCTCTTCCAACAGGCTGATCGGATCAGGGCGTTCGGGGTCTGGTGACCACGCTGCATGGCTGGAACGGGGTGTCTTGCTACGCAACGCCTTCCCGGCAGCAGAACGTTCAGCTCGTGAAGTCAAACTCACATCCCATCCACCAGACTCAGTGGATGGAGTGGTCGTGGTCGTCATGAGATTCCCTCTTCTTCCTCTCGTTGTTTACGGAAGCAACCGTATGGCTTCGAGCAGCGCGAGAGTGGGACAAAAGCTGTCAAGAGAGCCACGAGACATCTACATCCTGGCATGGTTGCTACCTCCTCGTCTGCTACATCCGTTGGCACCAACACTTATCGCTTCAATGGCTTGGGGAGCGCCGATTAGTCAATACTACTGAGAATAAGTATACGCAAAAACCCATGCGAAAGCTATATCCACAGGGGAGAGAAAGAGTAGAGTTTTGGAAAGGAACAATCGACACCTGCTGGGTGATCACAAGAGTTGACCGGCAGGACGACACTCGCCTTCCTACAAAACGATCAGGGAAGCGACACGGCAGCGGCATAGAGGCTTATCTTGCAACGCCTTCCATTGACTGCTGTGTCGGTGTAAGTGCAAGATCTCTTGTTTGAGCTTGCGCCAGACCTTCTCGATGGGGTTGAGAGAAGCGAGCATAGGTCGGCAAAAAGAGCAAGCGGATCTTGCTGCTTTGGAGCCGAGCCAGCACATCGGGTTGAAAATGGACTGGCCAATTATCCAACGCGATGCTGATGCGCTCAGCCTGCGGATAGCGAGCTTCGATGGCCAGCAGATACCGCAGGAAGGTCTGATGCTCAAAAGCGCTGCGAGGCCCTGTGATCAAGCGCCCGCTGTGGGCATCCAGGCACCCGGCAATGCGTCGACTGCTATTGTAGCCTGTCCGCTTCCGCCGCCCGAGGTGCATCCGAACTCCGTTGGGTGTACTCCTGGGCCAGGGTCGGACAGCGATAATAGGTCAATTCGTTCTGGTAGAGCAAGACGAAGCGCACCGGGTCGGCTAAGACCTCTTGCCAGGCAGAGCGCACCCGAGCGGCCTTGAGCAGGTAGTCGAGATCAGGCGCATGCACGTAGCGCCGTCCTCGCTTGTAGGCCAGGTCAAAGCGGTCGAGCAGTTGCCAGAGCCCAGGCACACTGACCTCAGCCAGCCAGGGCACGGCTTGCCTGATCCCGTCGAGCCACCAACGGCTGCGAGAGAGGCCAAAGCACTCCGGACTCTGGTGCAGGGTCTCGGCTCTCGCTGGGCCAGAGCCACATCGACCTCAGTGGGAGCTTGCAGAGGGGGAAAAAGCGGGCTTGCGCCCACGCCCTTTGCGAACCAGCAGGCCGTCAAGCCCTTCCTGTTGGTAGCGTGTGATCCAGTCACTGACGGTTTCGCGGCGTCTGGGCTTGTAGAGTCCGCTTGCCGCTACTGCTCAGACCGGCTGACCACCGACCACTTTCAGGATGGCGGCGGCTCTCTCCCGCAAGTAGGCAAGAGCGTGGTGGTCACGCGTCTTGATCAGCTCTGCGCTCTGGTGCTGGCTCAAGGTCACTTCTCGTCGTTGGGCCATCTTGCTTTCCTCCTGCGAGTTCGTTTTTCTCTCAGGATATCATAGACGGATTAATTTGTTAAAGTTCATTATCACTCTCATACCTCGGTGATCAGCGCTACGCTGATGAAGCCATCATCATGGCCTGCAACTGGATCCACACAGCGATCCATTACCTCCCTCGGAAGGGCTGGAGCGATTCTTCTCAGCCACCAACCGCCGCTACCCAATGCTCCTGGAAGCATGTATCGGCACGAACCTGTTTGCCTTCTGCAGATAGGTCTCCTCATCCGCTTCGATCATGAGCTTGTGAATAACCACGAAATCAGCATTGGGCACCCAATCCAGCGGCTGTAGGCAGAGATCCGTTTGTAATTGCTCGTTTTCTATCAGGTGAACACGCCCAGGAGCTTTTGGCATGCGGTAGAAGCGCTCTTGATGACTTGGGCTCCTGATATCGAGGTATCCCCGCTGGAGCAGGTGACGGTATTGCTCCTGCGTCAGCACGGCCTGCAACAGCTGGCGCGCCCGTCGCTCCGCCCGTGAGTTGAACCACCAGAGCCCCAAAGACACACCCAGGGGGAGCGCGAGCAAGGCGAAGACCAACATATCCTCCTTCATCCTCCCACCACCCGTGGCACCAGGATAATCTGGTGTGCTTGTGGGTCAAACTGCTCCAGGCGCTCAACTGGCTGGCCTACTTCGACCCGGAATGCGGTAGCGCCCCTGGCGCGCTCGCGTGCAAAGATGCGTTCGACTTCGTGCAGCGCGGCCAGGGCTTCGGCGTCCCCGGCCTGTGCCTCCTGTTCGTTCCAGAGCAGGCGGTCATCGCCGCGGCAGGAAATGAGGTGTAACATACCCATGGTGGTTTCTCCTTCCTCATTGATGTCACTGGTGCTCGCCGGTTTCCTGGTCGGATGGCGGCGTTCTCGGGCGGAAGCTGGTTGTGCAGGGAGGTGAGCGTCACGCACCTGTGATGAGTCGGGGAGGCCATGCGTCCTGCTCAGGCTCCTCTAGCAGGGTTTGTGCCACTTCCCAGTTGACGTTCCTCGCTCTCTCTGCTGCTAGTATAGGAAGGAAGTGTCATGAAAGAGTTATGAGCAACGTCATGGAAATGGTAAAAGAGTTTGGCTCTCATATACGAGAGCCACTCTTGACAAACTCCGTTTGTGGAAATGGGATGACAGCAGCAAGGCGACAGTCTTTGTTGATCCGCGCGTGACGGAGGGATACCGGGTGCATGTGCCGCCTGCGGCAGCACAAGAAAGGGACCTGAATAGGTACTGTGCAAAATCAATCTTTTGGATGATGTCTCGCCTGGTGTTTTTGCTTTATACTCTTTAGTGCTAGAGCGTCACTACGGAAGAGCGGAACAGAAGGTGCCGGGGTATGCTCCGGCCTAAGAAAGAGAACATCTGTGGTACGGTTTTCTCTGCGCATCCTTGCCATGATCACTGGCCTGGTTGGGGTGGTCATTGCCTTTATCGTCAACCTCTTGTACTCCTCCTTACAGGTCATGGGCAGGGTCAGCGGAGTCATAAGTAGCCCGCTGCACTTCCTTTTCGGGATGCTTGTCATCATGATCGGCCTGATCGGTTCGGTGGTGACACCGTTCGCTCCCATCGTGGGAGCGGTGCTGCTGGCGGTGGCAGGCATCGCGTTTTTCTTTATTGCAGGCTGGTGGGCGCTCTTTGCTTCCCCCTTCCTGCTGATAGGGGCCGTCCTGGCCTTCGAGCACCATAGAACGCACTCCCAGGCAGCCGGTTAGTAGAAGCGTGGTGGTGTCGAATAGGCCCGTCTCCTTCGCCTAAGCCGAGTCGAGAAACCAGGGAGCAGCTGCGAATTGCTCGATGCGTACGCGCGGTGGGGGTTCAGTCTTTGTCGGGGGTACTTTGGTGGCTGTGTGATAGCGGCTTCGAAAGACGCGAAGCGCGTAGCTCTGCACGGGGGGATCATTGGTGAGGTGTCGCTGCTGCGGGCTTGCCCCACCGAAGTTACCTGGCCTGTCTTTCTTGCATAGCGCGGACCTGTGCCAGTAATGTCCCGACGGTGGTGCGTGTTGCGTCGGGGGTTGGTTCTTCCTCGCCGGGTGGATCGTTGTAACTCATCAGTTTCTTGACAGTTCGTGAAAGCGCAAGCATTTCTTGCTCCAGGTCAAAGATTCGCGCCTCCAGGTCGGACATATTCTGGTCTTCTTTTTCGATGGGCACCAGGCGGTGATGGCGCTCTGCTAACGTGATGAGCTGCGCTTTGGAGATACGGCGGCGTCTCCAGTCTGTTGGGTCACGTCTCGGCTTCACCCGGCTCTCGCGCATCCAGCGCCACAAGGTGACTTCATCAATGCCGAGCTTTTCCGCGGCAATTCTAAGGGTATAGTGCTTCATTGCTTCCTCATTGCGCTCACCACCGCCAGGTTGAGTAAGAATAACGCCCGTTCTTGTGCTGATGACTCGGGCGTCAATCTGACGATGGTCATGCCAACTCCTTTGCCTGCGTTCGCAGGGCACTGTAACGCTCCGGCTGGTCGCCCTTCGGTGCATGATAGGTGAAATTGTGATTGACTTGCGCTTTATTCATTGCGGTTCCCTCCATTGTCTTTCTACTCCCATTGTACACCTACGTTCGAAATTTGGTGCACGGCTGTATACTCGACATTCCGCAGTTTGATTGACAGGTTTAGAGACAATTGGGAGAGTAGAGCCCACCAAGGGCTGAAACTGCGGCTGTGGGGAAGAAATAGCTGTAGTTTAATCTAGCGGGCGGAGGAGGTGATTGTAACTCCACTGTTTTAGTCCTACAGCGCTATTGAGCACTGAAGACAAAGTGGGACCGGGTAACGACAATTTTCCCTCATATCGATGGGGGGTTCGAGTGGGAAAATGCCGTCACCGTTCAAAAGCACGATGGACTTCACCATAGGTGGTTGACGGCTGCTGGTTCAGCAGCCTGAGGGAAATACATGCCGTCAGAGCCGTCACCTTGCCTCATTCATATGGCTTCCGCTTTTTTCCCTCTTGCTTGTCGATATCCTCTTTGGGAACCGCTTCCTGGCCGGTTTCCTTTGAAGAAAGGATCGTATTCAAAGCCTTCACAATGGCAGGCACAAGCGCATCGGCAAGCGCAGGAGCAAGCGCGTCTGCAAGCGCAGGGGCAAGGGCTACTGCAAGTATGGCTTTTTCAAATGATGATGCCTGTGATGCGGTGCGTGCCGGGGGGATCAGGGATGCCATCAGAGCCGTTGTGACTGCATCTTCCGTGCGCGCTGCTGCTTTCGCATGCGATGCAGTCTCAAGCAGTTCTTTCAGAAGTGCTTCGGCCATGGGATCGAAACGATCCCGGCTTGTTGCTTGTTCAGGATGAGTCGTCATGATGATTTCCTTCAGTCGCTTAGTGAGCCATTTGGACCGGATAAAGGTATCCAGAGCTCATACACACAGTCGTGTATGAGCCCTAGACAACTCATATCATTTCACCGAAATCGCCAGAAGCCTCGATGTTCGAATCCGGCGCCGAGAGCGGCGAACATGAGAGGAGCCAGAGCCTCGCTGTGCTACACCGTCTCCTTCTCCTTCTCCCGCTCCCCGCGGCGTGACAGCAGGGTGGCTAACACGAACGGAGAGATCCCCTCCTCGTCCTCCTCTCGCTCCTCGCGGCGAGACATCAGGGCGGCCAACACGAGCGGATGCTGGATCCCCTCGCCTTCCTCCCGCTCCTTGCGGAGTGACAGCAGAGTGGCTAACAGCAGCGGGTGTATCCCCCCGAGCGTCTCCTCTTCCTCGCCACCTTGCTCTTCACCTGCTCGCTCACGTATTCTTTCCCGGGCAGTTGTGGTTATGAACTTCTCCTTTTTGGTGTATCCAACAAGTGAGCATTTCCTCCGCTCCAGACCCAGTCGGCAGAGTTTGGGGCCGCTACCCAACAGATGCACCTCGCTCTCTCTGGTCCTAGTATCAGGAGAAAGCGCCATGAAAGCGTCATGAGCAGCGCCATGAACATTATCATAGGCGGTGGCCCCAAACGCTGATCCACATATGAGCGAGAACGCGCATTGCAGGAAGCACCGACCTCGGTCCCCATCCGATCAGCTCAGCTTCCCCGCTGTTCGTCGTTAGGAAATGCTCTTCATCAAGATAAATGAGATGGGATGCACGCTCCCCATCTATGACAGGCACAGGGCAGCTCACCACGAGAACCGTTTTCGTAGAGAGAACCCTTGCACTATCGTTTTCAGTATACAAAGGAGCAACACATCATCCATCGACATATCAGCATTGAGGACAGGACTAAAGCATTATGGTAGCGTTGCGTATGTCGGTGCGAGGGAGAACAACAGGAAACGCCGGGCGAGGGCGAAGAATCACACTGGGATTAGAAGCCCGTCGCCGTGATGATGCCCAACCTCGCCAGCGCTAGCAACACCAATTGGATGCCAAAGGTCAGCATGATAAACCCAAAAATCTTCTGCAGCACCTCCAGAATCGGCTTCGAGATGTACTGCGCAACGTAGGTGAAGGACAACATCAGCCCCAGGTCAATGATCAGCACCACTCCCACCATACCAACAAAGATCAGCGCAGCAGTCAGGCTGGGGACGATCACCGAGACACTCAAGAGCAATGCCACCGCCATTGGTGAGATCAGTGCTGGCACCGCCAGGGGTGAAATGGCAAGCCCCCGCGGCTCTTTGATGTCTGCCGGCGCAGAGAGGTCGCTCGACCCAGCCAGGAGCATGGGAAGCGCCTGGACGAAATAGGTCACCCCGACTCCCATCAGCAGCACCGCCGAGCTCAAGTGCAATCCCTGTATAACCCCATCGCCAAGGAGCATGAGCACCAGCGCTACCATGAAGCCGACCAGGATCGTCCGCCGAGCCAGGGGACGCCGCATTTCAGGGGGAAGAGCCTGGGCGATGGGCATGTAGCTCATGGTAATGCCGACCGGCCCCATCGCAATGAGCAAGAGGGCAAAGATCTCCTCCCATCGCATTCCGAACATGTTCATCTCTGTTCACTCCGTCTGCTGCTGGACAGTACGTTGAAAGCTGCTTGGGTGAAGCGAAACGGTCACACCACGTCACACTATCCTTTCCGTCTGAGATCTGTGCTGATGGCGGAAATGGGATGGAAAGCTGTACCACAGCTGTTCTCCTTCTCGGGCCGGGCATCCTCCGGCGCTTTGTGGTCCGTTCTTCCGTCGAGAGTCACCGCGCTCACTCCCTCAAACGTGCCCACAAAGATACGTCCCTGGGAGAGCGTTGGTGTGGCAAAGTGTGGGACCGCCATGCCCAACGAGAGCTGTGCACGCACCAGGCCGGTATCAGTGTCGAGCGCATAGAGGGTGCCACCGGAATCCAGGCTGTAGAGGGTGTGACCTCCCACGATGGGAGGCAGCGTGATTTGGTTCAGCGTGTGCCAATCCACCTTCAGTGTCGTTCCTGGCGCGTCCAGGACGCGTCTGAGGCCGTCGAAGCAAGGGACAAAGACCTGTGAGCCCACGGTGGCAACGCCTCCCTGAGCCAATCCGCAGACGCTCACCACTGCCGCCTGACCCCCTATGCC